>Ga0210057_1000917_pt1 | contig 46963 bp, 53 predicted proteins | sample CryGeyCG2114_010_2_FD_183968 | JGI IMG/M metagenome (GOLD analysis project Ga0210057, IMG submission 183968) | Groundwater microbial communities from aquifer - Crystal Geyser CG10_big_fil_rev_8/21/14_0.10 (SPAdes) (version 2) | ecosystem: Environmental > Aquatic > Deep subsurface > Groundwater ...
TTGAAAGTTTGAGTGCGCGCGCCAAATTCGTTGCGCACTCATTCATAATCGAAAACAGTAGAAAAATGTTATGGAGGTACAAGCTACCATTGGGCTAAAGCCCAAGGTATCCTTTGAATGTAATGAACAAAAAGACAAAATATGGATATGCAATTGCATTTGTGGCCTTCCTTGGCCTATTAACTCTATTCTTATTCCCTGAGCCAGAGACAAACTTTCTTGCTTATGCGGCCACTGCATTAATGTTCATTATAATTATTTTTATTTTAATCAAAAAGAAATCAATTCAATAATTTTCTGGGTAGTTGGTTTGCATAATATACCAAAATCCCGAAGAATTTTTAGAAAAAACCAGGCAACACTTATTAAAAAGAATTCTTCTTTAATTCAGATGAAAAGAAAATACTATCTTGATTCTGCAATATGGAGAGACCTTCACGAGAACAGGCATGACAGATTTAGACCATTGGGTGAATGGGCATTTGAGCTCCTGAAAAAAATAAGAGAGAATAATGAAAAGATCATTTATTCAAACCTGGTTCTTGATGAACTTTCAATAGCTTATGATAAAAACACGATAAGAAATCTTTTTGATAGTGTTTCTGAAATCATGGAAAAAGCAAGTATAAATAAGGAACAGGTAATAGAAGCAAAAAAATTAAGCAAAAAGTTAAACATTCCTTTTGGGGATGCCTTACACTCCATAATTGCAAGAGACAGCAATGCAGTCATGGTCACAAGAGACCATCATTTTGAAGAGCTTCAGGACATAGCTAAGATAAGGAAGCCTGAGGAACTAATCTAGCTTTACTTTAAATTTCTTAGCATATTTTCTTGCAATTTCATCCCTTATAAGATGAAGCTTTTCATCACTTATAGATTCCTTTGAAGAACCCTTAAACCTCATTATTTCCATAAGAACAAAATCCTTTTCAATTGAATTAAGTTTTTCCCTTATTGACTCTCTTATGAACTCTGTTCTGTTGCTGAAATTAAGAGGTTTAAGAAGATTGTCCATTTTTTCTATAATATCTCCCTGAAGTTTAAATGTTACAGTTTCCATGATATTACATGTGTAATACAATGTAATATATAAATCTTTCTTTTTATATACTCATTAATTTTCTATTTTCCAGAAAATCTTACATTATTTAAGAAACAGCATTTAAAAATTCTTCAAGGAAAATGTCAATATCTTTGTAAATAAAATATTTTTACATTAGAGCCAAACCCCAAGGAAATACATAATGAGCATAATAAAGGACATAGAGAAACATTAATCATAAATTTTTATAGATATTCTTTCTGTGGCCGATCTTTAACACAACAAGCCTGTTCTTGTCAATATCAATTATTATCCTGTAATCACCTGCCCTTAATCTGTATCCAGGATCGCCAACTAATTTTGTTACATAGGCCTCTGGCCTGAATCTTATCCTTTCCAAAGCATTAAATATCCTTTCCTGCATTGGCTTTTCAAGCTTGCCTATCTCCTTAAAAGCCCTTTCAGAAATAATTATCTCATACATCATATACCAAGCCTTTTTTTGGCTTCATCAAGCTTAACATATTTGCTGTTTCTTATTTCTGCACGTGCCTGCTCAATCTCTTTTTTGGACTGCTCATTCAGCTCCATTGTGTCCTCCATCAGATTCCATATAACCTCTTCATAGGTTTCCCTGTCAAAAAGCTTTCTTTTGCTCAGTTCTTCCTGCAGGTTATTGCTTATTTGTATTGTGGTTACCATAGTGGGCTGTAATTCACTATAGTATTTAAGGTTTTTGGTTTCCATTAATCAGAACAGAACTAAACTGTTTATTATGCTTTGCCCTAAATTTCCGATGATTTTACGGAAATTAGAAATCCTATATCTGCTTTTTTCCTTGATACATACCAGGTATTTCCCTTAACAGGCCTATTATTCCAAAACCAGAATCTTTTCCCATAGTTGTTGAGACATATCTTGTACACATATCCAAAAGAAAGCAGATTGCAGGAATTTTGTTTTGATAAAGCACATAACTGTATAAAGAGAGAATACCATCCATAGGCATAAATCTTCCAAGTTGCTCACTGGGACTAATATGTTCATCTCCTGTTCCAAAGAAGCCAGTTGCTATTTTCTCAAATGTTACTCTATAAGGGGAATGCCCCTTAGAAGCATCAGAACGAAGAACTGGATTTTCACCCTTATATGAAATATTCTTAAAGATTTCTTCTGTTGCTTCACCAATATTATCAAACATTGTTTTACCCCTTTTTAATTAGTATAAGGACTATTATATAAATCTTTTTATCAGAAATATCTTGCATAATCACTTTAAAGTTGTTACAAAGAAAAGATTTATAAATGGTTAGCATTTTATATTACTAAAATGGACTTGGAATTGATATTAAAAACTGCAAAAAAACATTTAGATGCAGGAAAGCTTCCAGGGAATGATGGCCATCTTGATATTGCTTGTTATCTGTATGGAAAAGCAATAAAGATTGACCCTAAAAATCCTGTAGTATATACTAATCTTAGTTATGCACTGATTTTATTGGAAAAATTTGATGAGGCTGTTCCTCATCTTGAAAAAGTAATAAAGCTTGACCCTGAAGATTATAGAACATTTAACACTCTTGGTCATGCATTGGAGTCATTAGGAAGGTCTGAGGAAGCTATTCCTAATCTTGAAAAAGCAATAGAGTTTGATCCTAAAGATTATAGGGCATTTAACACTCTTGGTCATGCATTGGAGTCATTAGGAAGATTTAAGGAAGCTATTTCTAAATATAAAAAAGCTATAGAGCTTGACCCTAAAAATCCTGTAGCATATAATAATCTTGGTAGTGTACTTATTTCATTAGGAAGATTTGATGAGGCTATTCTTAATCTTGAAAAAGCAATAGAGCTTGATCCTAAACATCCTACAGCATATAATAATCTTGGTCATGCATTGAGTTTATTAGGAAGATTTGATGAGGCTATTGCTGATTTTAAAAAAACTATAGAAATTGACCCTAAAAATTCTGCAGCATATAATAATCTTGGTTATGTATTTAATTCATTAGGAAAATTTGATAAGGCTATTCCCAAATTTAAAAAGGCGATAAAGCTTGATCCTAAACATCCTACACCTTATATTAACCTTGGTTATACATTTAATTTATTAGGAAGACCTGAGGAAGCTATTCCTAATCTTGAAAAAGCCATAGAGCTTGATTATAAAATTTTTATGGCTTATGGGGGTATGGGAGACTCCCATAGGTTATTAGGTAATTTAAAAAATGCAAGGCAAGACTATGAAGAAGCACTATTTTTGTTTGAACAAAAAACTAACCCAAATAAAGATGATTATAAAGGGGCAATAAGAGCAGAGAGAGGATTAGTAAAACTTGGTATCACAGAACATGGAGCAATTGAAAAAGAAGCATTAAAAAAGGGTATTGTAACCAAAGAGGAATTATCCCGATTATATAAACATGAAAAATAAAAGAGATTAATCCAATTCTTAAAGTAATATGAGCCTGCAGGGATTCGAACCCTGATGAACCGGTCCGAAGCCGGTTGCACTGTCCGGGTTATGCTACAGGCCCATGAGAACTAAATAAAACTATTTATTTAAAAAACTTGTTATGCATTATCTAAGTTAGTATTTACTAGTTGTTTATATTATTACTATATAGTTAATATAAATCGAAAAATTTATATACCTTTAATAACTTATAGAAAGCAATATGAAAGAATCAACTTTATTAAATCATCATGCAGCATCACTATTAACCTATTATATTGACTTAAAGGGTGTTTTACATTTTATTCTAGAGCAAAAAGATCCTGATTATAAGGCTCCATACTTTGATAATGGGTTAAACTTCATAGGAGGAAACTGGAAAAAAGGTGTTAATGATGATACATCTCCTGTGGGATTAGTTCGCAGAGAGCTAAGAGAAGAATTCTGGGATAAATATGAAGCACCAGAATCCTTAAACGAGTTGCTTGGTGAAGAATTTCTTAAGAGAGAACCAGAAATTATTGTTAAATATGATTATGAGTCTGTTCAAAGAATAAAGTCGGTTGGGAAGATTCTTGAAAAGGATGCAAAGTACACAACAGATTATATTGTAAAAATACCTCCTCCAATAACAAAAGATGTTTTAACTTATGGGCTAACTGCCTTCACTAATAAATTATCTAAAGAAGAATTTGAAACAATTGAAACTATTATTGATGATTTTGATGGAAAATTAATTACTGACAACCTAAAATGGGGAAGTAAAATTGTATCTGTCTCTCTTGATGAGATAAACAAACAAAACAAAAAATTTGCATGGGGTTATGGTCATATTTTAAATGATTTGATTAAGTCATACATAAACCCTGGTTCTGTAGGCGTAATCAGACCATTAAACTTAGTAGAAGTTGAAGAAATTAAATATCCTGATAAAACAATAAGAATTGTATGCCCAACTTTTAATGATTTCGAAAGCATGGGGTATGAATATATCAAGAACTCTTGTTAAAAAGAAATCTATCGGAAAGGATTCTTTCCTTCGCCAACCCAGATATAGGAGCCCATTCTCTTGTTCCTTAATTTAACATATTCATGGATTGAATTTTTTAATTTATCAATTATTTTTTTAAGCATTTACTCACCTTTATAATAAAATAAAAAATTATTTTCTTTTAAGTGTTATCTCAATTGTTGAAACCCTGACCTGCCTTCCTTCCTTATTTGTAAATTCCTCAGAGTCAATCTTTATGTCACCAACATCTGCCTGCCCGTTCAAAAACCTTTTTGATGAAACCTCTGCAACATCAACAGCTCTTGAAATAAACTTTCCACGAGCCTTGATAAATATATCACTTGCATTCTTTGTTGTAAACTGCATCACAACAGCAGTCACATAGTTCATAAAAGGCTTCTCTCCAATAAAAATTGTGTTGTCTTCTGCCATTTTAGTCCCTCCTTACCATTGAAACGATGAACATCAAATGTCTTTTTTAGTATTCATCAGCCTTGTTACATAGCCTGCAATAATATTCCTTATTTTGGTTGAGCTAATGTTTGCAAACTTACTGACTAATTTCTTGTTCTCTTCAAAATTTTTCTTAAACTCCTGCCTATGTCTGTCTACCAATTTATTAGTTGCTCCTTTTATCAGTTTAGTCTTTATTCTTCCCATATAATCACTTGTCTGCTGAGAAATACAACTTCCTTTATAAACTTAACTAATAGGGCTTTAAAAACAAAACTTATAAGCTCCTTTTAAAGAGTTCAGAAATGATTTTTGCGCCTGTTTTGCTTGTTAAACTGTTCATATCCAGTTTAGGATTCACTTCAACTAAATCAAAAGCCTTTAAATTTTTTAAATTAGTTAATCTTTGCAGAAAAAAGATTAATTCCCTGGAACTCAATCCAGCAGGTTCTAAATAGCCTGTTCCAGGCGCAAAAGCAGGATCCAATACATCAATATCAATAGAAATATATAGTGAGCCAAACTGAAGTGCAGCAGACATCACAGCCTCTGAAACCTCTTTTATCCCTTCGCTAGCTATCTCTTTCATTGAAAAAAATTTGATTTTATTCTGTTTTAGATAATCATACTCATTCTTATGCCAGCTTCTCAATCCAACCAGGATAACATTTCCCCTTTTTACATGATTCTCCTCAATAAGAACTCTTAGGAAGTCCTCATGCGTAGGCGGGCTGAAATTGTTTTCGCAGTCAGGATGTGCATCAAAAACAACAATGCCTGGATTTTCAAACTGCTTTGAAAAAGCCTTAAAGCATGCATAGGTTATTGAATGATCACCACCTAAAATAATAGGCATTTCATCATTCTGCATTATATGGTTATAGATATTCTCATTTGTCTCTGTTATATTTGAGTTATTTACCTTAACAGACTCCACACTGAATTCCGGCTTAACACCCTGCTCATTTAAGAAAATCTGTTTAAGCTCATCAATAATCTTGTCAGGGGCAAGCTCTGTGCCAAGAGTTTTTCCAAGCCCTCCTGCTGAAAAAGGGATTTTAATCAGTTTCATACAAACAAGTTATTTACTGAATTATTTAAATATTGTTAAAATGCAAAACTATAAAAACAAATAAGATTAATTTAAAGCCATGGAATATAAACAGGTTATCCTTGTAAGAGAAGACTTAAAACTTGACAAGGGAAAGATGGCAGCACAGGTTGCTCATGCATCTGTTGAGGCTGCTCTCAGGTCAGACAAGGATATTATCAAAAAGTGGCGTGCTAAAGGAATGAAGAAAGTTGTACTTAAAGTAAAAAACAAGGAAGAGCTTTTCAAGCACAAAGAAATTGCAAAAAATAATAATCTAAAAACAGCATTAATAACAGATGCCGGAAGGACAGCTATCAAACCAGGCACAATAACCTGCCTTGCAATTGGCCCTGATGAGGAAAAAAGCATAGATGATGTAACAGGCAGCCTTAAGATGATGTAGTAATTTTAAAGCAAAAATTTTTAAATCATCTAATAATTCCTTTAAAACTATTGGGCTCGTAGCTCAGCCTGGAAAATATGCCTTAAAGCATGTTTTGGGCAATAGTAGCAATCGGCTCTTAACCGATAGGTCGAGGGTTCGAAACAGCTTCTTGCTAAGCTGGCACGCAGGGCAGGCATTGAATTAAAAATTCAAGCCCACCACGCTCGCTTCGCCCGCAACAACTGTCGAAAGTCCCTCCGAGCCCATTTTTTATAAAATTATCAAAAGGAGATGGTAAATGTTAATTAAAAAAAGAATTATTATTGGATGCAGAGAGCCGGTAATTCTTACCCTAGGGAACAAGAAAAAAGAATTTATTGCAAGGATTGATACTGGTGCCAGGACAAGCTCATTGGATATGCAGCTTGCTGTTGAACTGTCACATTCTAAAATACTCAAAACAAGAGTGATCAAATCTGCTAGTGGGATTGGATTAAGGCCGATTATAGAAGTTACTATAATGCTTGCAGGTAAAAAAATTATATCAAATTTTACCCTTGCAGACAGGTCACGTATGAAATACAAAATATTAATAGGAAGGAACATCATTCGCAAGCAAAAATTTTTAATAGACCCCTTAAAAAAACTGCATAAAAAACCAATAGCAATATAATGAAAGCAGCAATAATAAGCCTGGAAAGTGAAAGTTCAAGATGGACAGTAACAGCCATGCAAAACTATTTTGACAATGTGGATAATATAAACCTCAAGGAAATTGAAGTGCACTCATTAAAAAATAAAATAGAAATTTTGCATAATGGAAAGCCGCTGGGAAAATATGATTGTATTTATGTAAAGGGCTCTTTTAGATATGCATTAATCTTAACAGCAATAACCTCTGCTTTGTTTGACAAAACATATATGCCGATAGCCCCAGAATCCTTTGACATAGTCCATGATAAGTTTCTTACGCAGTTGGTTCTGCAAAAGCATAATATTCCTATGCCTGATTCTTATTTTTCTCCAACACTTAATGCTGCAAAAAAGATATTAAAAAAAATCAACTATCCGATTATAATAAAGCTTCCCAAAGGCACTGGCGGCAAGGGAGTTATGTTTGCTGACTCTTTCCCAGCTGCAAGCTCTATGCTTGATGCAATAGGGCCATTAAAGCTTCAGGTTGTTATACAGGAATATATGGAAACAAACAGCACAGACACAAGGGCAATAGTGGTTGGAGATAAGGTTGTTGCAAGCTATCAGAGAAAAGCAGCAGAGGGAGAAAAAAGGGCTAATATCCATATGGGGGGTGTTGGTATAAAATGCATCTTAGATGAAAAAACAAAAAAAGTTGCTGTAAAAACAGCAAAAGCGCTTAAATCAGACATATGTGCTGTGGATATACTTGAAACTCCGCTTGGACCCTTTGTAATAGAAGCAAACATCTCACCCGGGCTGCAGGGTGTAACAAAATACACAGGAATAGATGTTGCAGATATTATTGCTAAATTCTTATATAAAAAAGCAAATGAATTCAAGGATAAGGGCAAGACTAAGGATACCTCTAAGATATTTGCGGACCTTGGGATAAAAGCTGCATCAGATGAGATAAAGGAAATAATAACAAATGTAGACTTCAGGGGAGATAGAATTCTCCTGCCAGAGCTAATTACAAAAATAACCAAGTTTGATGAAAAAGATGAGCTGTCTATAAAGGCTGATAAGGGCAGGTTAAACATAGAGAAAATAAAAAAAGAAGAAAACAAATAATAGATCAAATGAGGATTGCATCGTTATTTTCTGGCGGAAAAGATAGTGTTTTTGCAGTATATAAAGCAGTGCAAGCAGGTTATGAGGTTGTTTGCTTAATAACAATAAAATCAAAAAGAACTGATTCTTATATGTTTCACATACCAAACATTGAATTAGCTAAATTGCAGGCAGAGACATTAGAGATTCCTATAATCTATATGAATTCTTCTGGTGTTAAGGAAAAAGAGCTTGAGGACCTAAAAAAAGCAATTAAAAGAGCAAAAGAGAAATATAATATACAGGGAATTGTATCTGGCGCTCTTGCATCAAATTATCAGGCAGAAAGAGTAAAAAAAATCTGCGATGAATTAAGCCTCAGGTCAATAAACCCTCTGTGGGGAATTGATGAAGAGCAGTATCTTAAGGATTTGATTAAAGCAAAGTTTAATGCCATAATAACAGGCATTGCAGCAGACGGCTTAAACAAGGGCTGGCTTGGAAGAAAAATTGATACTAACTGCATTGCTGATTTGAAAAAACTGCATGAAAAAAACAAAATCCATATTGCTGCAGAGGGCGGCGAATACGAGACATTTGTCCTGGACTGCCCCATGTTCAAAAGCAAGATTAAGATAAAAGACTCCAGTATAATAATGGAGAATGAATGCACTGGCCAGTATACAATTAAGGCAGCAGAACTTGTTAGAAAGTAATATACTAAAAGGTATATTAATATATTTAAAGCAATATTAATTAAGGAAAAATTAAAACCTGCTGAAATGCCAGAATTCTGGCAGTACAGACCTTGTATTGCCATTTTAAAAACGAAAAATATATAAAGAACACTATCTTCTTTTTTCATATAATTAAATGGCTATATCTCTTGTTAAAATAGTTGATTTTAGCTAATAAAAGTATTAAAGAAACTAGAGAGCAAAAAAGATTAAAATGATTGATTCAAGCTATGGAGCAAAGCATATTCAGGTATTGGGCGGCTTAGAGGCTGTTAGAAAAAGGCCAAGCATGTATATAGGTGATACTGGCTCAAGAGGCCTGCACCATATGGTCTATGAAGTAGTTGATAATGCCATAGATGAAGCCTTAGCTGGATTCTGCACAAAAATATCTGTTATAATGCATAAAAATAATACAATTACTGTTATTGACAATGGAAGAGGCATTCCTGTTGAAATGCATCCAAAGTATAACAAACCAGCTGTTGAAATAGTCATGACAAAGCTGCATGCTGGAAGCAAGTTTGACAAGAAGACATATCAGGTTAGCGGCGGCCTGCATGGAGTTGGTGTTTCTGTTGTTAATGCACTTTCAAAAGAGCTGGAGATTTATGTTAAAAGAGATGGCAAGATTTACTTCCAGAAATATGCTTATGGAAAACCCCTGTGCAAGGTTAATGTTGTTGGTATGGCAGATAAGGCAGATGAAACAGGAACAAAAGTCATTTTTCTTGCAGATGATGCTATTTTTGAAAATGTTGAATATAGTTTTGATATTTTATCAAGCAGGTTGAGAGAACTTGCTTTCTTAAACAAAGACCTTAAGATAGATATAAAAGATGAATCAAGTGAAAAAAGCTATGAATTCTGTTATCAGGAGGGAATAAAATCCTTTGTTGAATATATTAACAAAAACAAAAAAGTACTGCATGATATAGTATATTTCCAGAAAGAAAAAAACAAAACAAATGTTGAGGTTGCATTGCAGTATAATGATGGTTATATCGAAAGCATATTTTCCTTTGCCAACAGCATAAATACTATAGAAGGAGGAACTCATTTATCTGGCTTTAAAACAGCACTAACCAGAACATTTAATTCTTATGCTGAGAAAAATGGCATAAAGGATGTTAAGCTAACAAGCAATGACATAAGGGAAGGGCTTTCTGCTGTTATCTCAATAAAGCTTCAAGAGCCGCAGTTTGAGGGCCAGACAAAAACAAAGCTAGGCAATTCAGAGGTTAAAGGCATAGTTGACTCAATAGTGAATAATGGATTAAATATTTTTCTAGAGGAACATCCAGTTATTGCAAAAATCATTATTGAAAAAATGATTAATGCTGCAAGAGCAAGAGAAGCAGCTAGAAAAGCCAGGGATTTAACAAGAAGAAAAGGAATATTAAATAATTCCTCTTTGCCTGGAAAGCTTGCAGACTGCTCTGAAAAAGATCCAAGCTTATGTGAGATTTATATTGTAGAGGGCGACTCAGCAGGAGGATCTGCAAAACAGGGAAGAGACAGGAAATTTCAGGCAATTCTGCCATTAAAGGGAAAAATCCTGAACGTAGAAAAAGCAAGGTTAAACAGGATAATAAGCTCTAATGAAATTATTACAGTAATATCTGCATTAGGAACAGGAATAGGTGATGAATTTGATATAAACAAGGCAAGGTATCATAAAATCATAATAATGACTGATGCTGATATTGATGGAAATCATATTACATGCCTGTTATTGACATTTTTTTACAGGTATATGAAACCATTGATAGAGCAGGGATATATATATCTGGCCATGCCTCCGCTTTATATGATAAAAAGCAAGAATCTAATAAAATATGCATATAATGATGCTGAAAAAGATGTGATAATAAAAGGGGTTGATTCTAACTTTAATATTCAGCGTTACAAAGGCCTTGGTGAAATGAACCCAAAACAGCTTTGGGATACAACCATGGACCCGTCCAATAGAACCTTAAAACAGGTAAGTGTAGAGGATGTCTTGTTAGCAGATAATATGTTTACTATTTTGATGGGCAGTGAAGTAGAGCCAAGAAGGAAATTTATTGAAGAGCATGCCCTAGAAGTAAAGGATTTGGATGTATAAAATCTTAAGAATCATCTTTTTTATGTAAATCTTCCTCAAATTTTTCTGCGCATTCCTCTGAACAAAACCTATAGATTGTATTGTCTATCTCTTTTTCAATAATAGATTCAGGGCCCATTAAAACTTTTCCACAGCGTCTGCATTTCGCTCCCTGCCCATCATCTTCTGCCCCTTCCATAAAGCCCTGCTCCCAAGGCTCCATTGCATCATCTTCTACAAGAGAGTCTCTACCTTCTTCAGAATAGACTCTTTCAATGTCTTCTGATTCAGCTGTTTCATCTTTTTTCATATCATACCTCTAACAGATTATAATAAAAACAGTTTATATATTAAGTTTTTGGTTTTTGGTACGAAAGCTTTATAAACAATCCATTTTTCCTCTCTAGAGTATAAAGGGTTTATAATATGGCAAAAGAAAAATTAGTATTAAAAGCATCAAAAATAAAGAAGAAATGGTACCAGATTCTGGCTCCAAAGGAGTTTAATGAAAATTTAATAGGTGAAACACCTTCTTTAGATCCAAGGCTTCTTATTGGCAAGGTTATAAGAATTAACCTAATGAACCTTACAAAGGATATTAAAAAACAGAACATTAACATAAGATTTAAGATAATAGGATTAATTGAAAACAAGGCACAGACAGAGGTTATAGGATATCAAATCATACCTGCATTCATTAAAAGAATAATAAAGAAAGACAGGAGTAATCTCCATGATTCTTTTGTCTGTGAAACCTCTGATGGAAAGCGTGTAAGGTTAAAAACCTTGATAATAACAATACGCAAAACAAAAGGGGCTGTTACTACTTCTTTAACCAATTCAATGAAAGTTAATTTAAAAGATTATGTTAAAAAAATCAGCTATAAAGAACTTATCAACGAATTGATATCTTACAAATTACAAATTAATCTGAAGAATTCCTTAAAAAGCATATACCCTTTAAGGAACTGCGAAATAAAAGAAATGATTTTAGAGGCTGAAAAAAAGATTATTGGTAAAAAAGAAGAGAAAGAAAAAGTTGAAGTTAAAGAAGAAAGCAGTGAAGCAGAAGAAAAGAAACCAGATAAACCTCAAGTTGAAGAGAAGAAAGAGGAAACAAAACCAAAAAAAGAGAAAGTAAAAAAAGAAGTTAATCAAGATAATTCTAATAAGGAAGAAAACTCTAAAAACACACAAGAATAAGGTGATGAATATGGCAAAACCAGTTATTGATTATAAAAAATGCACAAATTGCGGCAATTGCATTGATATCTGCCCTATGCAGGTCTTTGCAAAAGAAGATGATAAAGTTGTTGTTAAAAAGCCAGAAGAATGCATTGGATGCAGGGCCTGTGAAGTCCAGTGCCCAAAAGGGGCCATTAAAGTGGTTGATTAATGATTTTTCTTATAATTTTGTTTTTTCTAAGTTTTTAGTAAGGTTTTTATATATCAAAACCTAAGAATTGATAGTGGGTATTTATGAATATACAATATAATTTAAAACCAAAAGATAAGCGAAGAGATAAACCATTTATTCCAGAAAAAATACTCCCATTTGGTAAATTGCGAACAGACCATATGTTTCTTATGAATTATATTGGGGGAGAGTGGAAAAATCCAAGGATTACTCCTTATGGTAACCTTAACATTATGCCAGGTGCAATTGTATTACATTATGGTCAGGCAATATTTGAAGGTGCAAAAGCATTTGAACATGAAGATGGAAATATTTACACTTTCAGGCTTGATAAAAATGCAAATCGCTTAAATGAATCTGCGAAAATTATGTGTATGCCCAAGATTCCAATAGAAGACCAGATAGAAGCAGTTCATGCATTAATTGATGTAGAAAGATTATGGTTTCCGAAAAAACAGAAAGGTGCATCAATTTACATAAGGCCATTTATGGTTGGAATAGATGACTGCTTAGGTGTCCATCCAAGCAAGGAATATACTTTCTGTGTAATGCTCTCACCAAGCGGCCCTTACTATAAAGATGGATTTAATAAGCCAATAAATCTTTTAATCACAAAGAAGTACCACCGGGCAGCCCCAGGGGGAACAGGAGCTGCAAAAGCAGCTGGAAACTATGGTGCCTCATTAATGGCAGGAGAAATTGCAACTAAATTTGGAACAAAGCAGGTATTATACCTTAACACAAAAAATACTCTTCTGGAAGAAGCAGGAGCAATGAATCATTATCATATTGAGAATGGAACAATTTTGATACCAAAATTCAATGATACAATACTGCGCTCCATAACTTCACAATCAGTTATGGAATTAAGCAATCAATTAGGAGTTAGTGTTAAGCAGAAAGAATTAAGGCTTGAGGACTTTCTGATGGGGATTATAGATGGAAGAATTAGTGAAGCTGGTGGATTAGGAACTGCAGCAGTGATATCCCCTGTTGGAACATATAGAATATTGAAAGATGAGTTAATTGGTGATTGTACATTAGATTCAATATTAAACAACAAATTATCTAAAGATGAGTTAGCAAAGCTTTGCACGGATATTAAGGTTGGAGATGGAGAAATTGGTAATATTTCACTGAAAGTTTATGAGATGTATACTAACATTCAGACTGGGAATCTTCCTGCTCCAGACGGCTGGCTACGTAAGGTTGAACATCAATAAAATAAATTCTAAATAAAATAATAGTATGCAAATAGCCCCGCACGGATTAGGTACCTTCTATGGCCACTTTTTGGGACTACTTGTTCTCGATGTATCGTTTCACTCTTTAGATAGAACTTAACTCGCCTAGTATTATGAGCAAGATGAATCAAAAAGGCCTATATTTTTAGCATATTCCTTCTCAAATCCTTTTTTCTTAGCATATTCATATGATAATATCTTACAAGTATTTTCTTCTGGACCAAAATCAATCATGTCGGGTAAAATTTTTTTAAAATTAGTTTTATCCCATTCTCTAAGAGAAAATTTTCGATGTATAAATTCGTGAATGAATTCACACATGATATACTCTTTAGGTATTCCTTTTTTTATTGCAATCATATTTATTTTAGACAAATAGTTAGCATATCTTTGTGGCTTTGTTAAATTGAGTATAGAAGGGGGTAAATTATCAAGACTTAAACCAGCTTTTCGTATTTCTATGTTTATTTCTGAGATTTCATATTCAAAATATTCAAATGAATCAGAATCTACTTTTAGAATTTCTTTTGCATTACTATCTAAGATTATTGTTTTTCTATTTTTTTTAAGATATTCTAATATTATTTGTTCAACTTTTTCATGATTTTTATTCATTGACTTACCACCATGGTATAACTCATACTGCTATCGTTTCATATGAATTTTTATCTTTTTTTCCATTTCTGTTTTTATGTTCATGCCCCTATGATATTGTTCTTCAAAATCAGTCCTTTTGTACTCCCAATACTTTAGAAGATTATGGGTAAACACAATCCTTTTTATATTGTATTCAAGGAGTTTATCACTCAAGTCATTACTGATAAATCCCTTTTGTAAACAATCCATAATCAGAGTGTGGTGTCTATAGCTCTTTTCCCATATCTTGTCAACGTTTGGAGTGCAAGTTAAATGATTCTTACCATATTCTATTGTGTAAATGCATTTGAGGTATATTTCGATGATGCTGTTTAAGATTGAAAACGCTTCCAACAAAAAACCATAGTTGTATGCTTTCATGATATGGTCATCCACAGTGGAAGCTGATAATAATTCAATATCCTTTTTAATACAACTGTTGGAATTAATTGAGTTTTCAGATACCATAATTCATTACCTAACTTAAACTATGTTTTATTAAAGTATATATATAAATTTACTCTTTTTATCGCCAAAAAAATCATATGCCTCAATCGGTAATAGATAGTTTTTGTTAGTTTTTAGGGGATTATAAAGAATTATCAAGCATATTATTAAAAAAATCCTTATTTGAAAATATTGCTTTTTGAAATATCTCAACTAATACATAATTTCTTGCCATTATTGCAGTAAGAGCTTTTAATAAAATCACCGTTCTTGTTTCGTCAACTTGGTCTAAAGTGTATTTGTCTCTTTCTTCATAAGTACAGTGGCATATATCATTTCTTAGTTTATTATATGGAGAATCCCATAACAAAGGGAATTCTTTTTGAAAGTAATCATAAATTTCCTTATTATTTTTAATATCTTTAAAAGGGGTACCAGTTAATAGTCTATAGTATTCTTCCAATATCTTAAGGTAAATTTCCATAGCATCAGAATATAACCTTAGAGAGATATATTCTTTTAATTTAATATCCAATTTTTCTTTTTTTTCATTAATCTCTCGATATTTTTCAATAGCGTTAAGAACTTGATTGATTCTTTGAGGGTCTATACCTATTTTTTCATTAAGTTTTTTATTTACTTCAGGGGTAATTTTTTTTGTAAGTTGTTTAAATGTTTCTTCTCTAAAACTAGATGAATCATTAAAATCAGGAATGTTATTTTTATCTAATCCAAATGCTTTCCATATATATCCAGGTTCTATCTTTTCTCCTTTATCTTGCTTTTCTTTTATTTTCAATAAATCTTCTTTATTAATGCCTAAAGGTTCAGCTATTGTAAAAATATCCAGTTTTTTCCTAACAATATCCTTAAATATTGGAAGATATGTTTTATAAATATGTGTTTTCTCCAATGGCTCCCCAGTTATTTTATCTTTTCCTGCATCAATGAGTTTCAAGTCCATTCCAATAAAAAGACCAAACAAAGATAAATTAAGCCCTTTTGGATTTTCTTTTAATATATCATTAAATTTCTCAACATTTTTTAATTGATCTTCTTCTGATAAATATTTTTTCATCTCATCCATAATCAAACTAATGAATTTCAAACTTTAAATATATTACCAATATTATTCAGAAACTCCATAAAAATGCCTTATTTTAAGACAAAAAGCTTATTAAAATTAAATCTTTTAAATTATCTTTTTCTTTCAAAAGCTTCTCTCAAAGTAGGAATACTTTCTTGAAATTTTCTTTCTTCAGTAGCTGATGTTGTCCTTACGTGTATATCACTTGGAAAACGTGTTTCACCACTATAAACTTTTCTATGTTCTGGGTATTTTTTTCTATAATAACCTATCATTATAAAACCAATTATCATAAATACAATACCTAAAACCATGCTAGGATAATAAAGAAAGGAATTTGGTGCTTTTATTCCATAATTTTTTGCTGATAAAATAAATGAATAACCTAAAAAAAATGTTCCAAGTAAGATAGATATTATAAATGATGCAATAAGCTTTAATCTATTAAAAAGTTCTCTCAAATAGTTTGAAAAACTCATTATATTAAATTAATTGGTTTATAAGTATAAAAATCTTACTATATTTTATTTTTTGTTATAATTGTATTTCTATAATTGTTTTTTCAAAACTTAGATTGAATAAAAGGATAAGTGCTATAATAAGGATAATTGTCATAACAACAAAAAAAATAAATTTAAATCTTTGAGATTTATTTTTAAGAAGTTCCATTAAAAGTGCTGACCATAAACTTAAAACTATTCCACAAAGTATGGTTAAAAGAAGTGATAACCAAAATGGCAGGGTAATTAATTGTGTAATCCTAGCATTAGCATTTACACTTTCACCTGTTGTTATTTGGTCATGAACATTTCTTTCTGTAAGGTTTTGTCCTAAAACTAAGAATGGGAATAGTAAAAGAAAGCATATCAACAGTACGAATAAGAATTTTTTTCTCATTTTAACCCTTAAATCACACTTTATTGGTATCCTTAAAATTTTAAAATATAAAAACCTTTGTATATAAATCAAAATCTTTCAGAAATGCCGTAAAAATGCCTTAAATAAAGCCACAAAGATTTAATAAACACAAATTGCTTCTCCAATAGTAAATATACAAAATTTATTTAAATTAAGAGATATTATAATGCTTAATGGCAAAAAAATTAACCAAAAAGAATAAAAAAGAAATGAATGATTCAACAGAGGGTTTAATTACAAAAGGAATTTCTTTAGTAACATTAGGCAAACATGAAGAAGCTATTAAATGTTTTGATAAAGCTTTAGAGATTAATCCTAATCACGCACTTCCTTGGTATAATAAAGGATTTTCTTTAACAAAATTAGGTAAATATAAAGAAGCTATTGAATGTTATGATAAAGCTTTAAAGATTAATCCTAATTTTGAATTTGCTTGGAATAATAAAGGAGTTTCTTTAGCAAGATTATGCAAATATGATGAAGCTATTCAATGTTATGATAAAGCTTTAGACATTAACCCTAATCTTCATTCTGCTTGGGATAGTAGAGGAGGTTCTTTGTTTGGGTTAGGTAAGTATAAAGAATCAATAGAATGCTATGATAAAGCTTTAGAAATCAATTCTGATGATGAAATTACTTGGGATAATAAAGGAGGTTCTTTAGCAAGATTATGCAAATATGATGAAGCTATTCAATGTTATGATAAAGCTTTAGACATTAACCCTAATCTTCATTCTGCTTGGGATAATAAAGGTCGTTCTTTGTTTGGGTTAGGCAAATATAAAGAATCAATTAAGTGTTTTGATAAAGCTTTAAAAATCAATTCTAATAATGAACATGCTTGGCGATTTAGAGGAGGTTCTTTGTTTGGATTAGGTAAGTATAAAGAATCAATAGAATGCTATGATAAAGCTTTAAAGATTAATCCTAATGATAAACTCGCTTGGTATAATAAAGGAATTTCTTTAGAAAAATTAGGCAAAAATGATGAAGCTAAACGATGTTTTGATAAAGCACTTAAGCTTGGATAAATAAGTATTTCATCACTCTATTTAATTTAACTACTCTTCAATCTTTTTTATTAAATCATCCATATCAACTGGCCGAAATTTCGTCAATTCAGTAGATATGTTTATTCTCTTATTCTTTTTGTCTATGAATGGATATTTTTCTAATTTATTGTTGTGGTGATGTCCGCAAATTGCCCAACCATCCCAATCTGAAGGTATATTGGCAGGGTCATGGACAAGGTAAAATTTTTTGCCTTTGTATTCAATTATTAGGTTATCAAACACATTCTTTGTTCTGGATATTTTATCGTGTTGATTTCTTTCTTCAGAAGGTTCATAAGAAAAACCTCTAATGAAAAATATGTCACCATTTAGTTTTTTCATCCAGTAATCTGCTGGTCTGCTTGGGATTTGAATATCTTTATTCTTACCAAAACTCATATCGCCAAGGAAATAAACCCTATCCCTTCTGCTGACTATATTATTCCAATTATCAATAAGAGTTTTATTCATATCTTCTGTATTAAGAAAAGGTCTTTTGCAATATTTGATTATATTTGTGTGGTCTAGATGTAAATCTGAGGTGATATATGTTTTAGGTTTCGCAAAAATATCTTTTATTTTAGAAATAATGTTCTTCCTTGGAACTCTTAAACCAGAACCCATAAAATCTTCAGGGTTAAACCTGCCTTCAAAATACGCCTTTAATAAGTCAGAAGTTTTTGAGTAAATATCTTTGCTTTTAGCTAATTTCCTATCTAACAATCTTCTTAAGAGGAAATCATATTCTTTGAGGATTTTTTGTCCTTTAAGCAAAGTCAACCTAACTACAACATGGTCAAAATTAAGTTTTGGTTTGTTTTTAATATAATCTTTAATTCTCTTAAACTTATCTTCTTCTAGTTTCATAGCAATTGTTGCATGAAATGAGAAATCTTTTTCATAATCAAATGGTTTAAGTTCACAATATTTTCCCAAAGTTTTAGATAAATTCCATCTAAAGTTATCTAACTCCTTACTTGGCATTATATCCACAAAAACTACATTGCTATGTTCAAATGTGTTAAATCCTTCAACTTTGAATTTCATCAAAGGATTGTCAACACATAATTGTCTAAAATCTCGAATTAATCTTTCTTCATCATTAGTGTAAAATGGGCCTGCTAAACTGATATGCGGAACTGCTCTTCTTGTTGTTAATCGGAATTTCTTTTTAACATCATGGATTAACTCTTTGATTTCGTGTTTTGCTTTTCCATGAAACCTAAATTCTATTAAATAATTTAACTCTCCATTTTCAGAATGTTTTTTCCTAACATGTCTTCTTCTATGATGAATGTGTTTCTTTCTTGTTCTAACTCTAGCCATTTCATTAGACAATATAAGGTTTTATATAAAAATATTACTATCAATCCTTAAATCCTTCAGAAATGCCGTAAGAACGCCTTATTTTAAGTCACAAAGTTTATTAAAAGAAAAATAAGTAGGATACACTATAAACCTTGTTAGCAACCAGCTTATAGGAGAACATTAAATTACAGAAATCACATTATACATCTCTCTCATGTAAGTCTTTTACAGCCCAATCAAACAAAAACCATTTTTTATTATAAATATAGGTTAAGAAAAAGACCTACAAAACAAACATTTATATATTATTAACTCTAGTGTAGTAATTAATATGAAAAATCAAAGTATTTGGAATTTCAAATACATGTGGGGTCAAATGGTTGGTTTGAGTTATAGACTAAGTGATGGAGATAAGGTAAGTTAAAATGATAAATGAGTTAGGATACTTAGGTTTAGGAACAAGCAATAAAAGAAATGAAACCAGATGGGACCATCTTCAACTTAGAAAGTTAATGAATGAGAAATGGGAATCAATAAGAGAGTTCTATAAGAAATCACCAAAAGAGATTAATGACTTTCAATTTAAAAGAATAAAAGAATTAGTTAAACATGCCTATGAAACAGTCGATTTGTACAAAGAAAAATATACTAAAGAGGGCTTTGAGCCAGAAGATTTTAAGACATGGAAAGATTTTCAGAAATTGCCAATTTTAACAAAAGAGGAATTAATAGAAGGTTTTCCTGAAAAAACAATTAGTAAAGATTATGGAACAGAATTCACAACAAGAAGCTCTGGATCAAGTGGTAAATTTGTTACTCTTGCTGTATCTCCTAAAGCAGTTTATATTGACACAATTCAGGGAGCAAGACAATTTTACTTTCAAAGTGGAGAAGAATATGATTCTACAGACTTAGCATTGTTTATTTATACTAGCCCTTGGTGGGTTTCTTCAATTGATAGCGAGTATCATAGTGAGTTCTTACCAACAACTACTCATGTTGAAGGTGCTATAAAAACAATCAAAGACTTAAGACCAAAAGTATTATCAACTTATCCTACCTACTTAAAAGAATTAATGAGTGCTGGAGCTGATCTTAAAGGTTCAGGAGTCAACCTTGTTGTTATTCATTCAGAGCAGTCAACTGAAAAAGAAAGAAAAGAACTTTCAGATTTTTTCAAAGTAAAGGTATTAGATGAATTTAGTAGCGAAGAGCTTACACGGATTGCTTTGGAATGCCCATATAGAAAATACCATATTGAGGAGGATTCTTGTTATATTGAAGTTGTTGATCCACAAACAAAAAAAGTATTAGATAATAACAGAAGAGGACTTATTATAGGTACAAATTTATTAAATGAGGCTACACCAATAATAAGGTATTCTCAAGGGGATATAGGAACAATTAAACAAGTAAACAATTGTATATGTGGAAGTAATTTTAGGCTGATTGAATCTCCGCAAGGGAGGTATATGGATTCTATTACTGTTGGAAATAAAGTTATTCCTGCAAGTTGTTTTATGGATTTAGCATACAATTGGTATTTAGAATTAGATGTGCCAATACATGGGTTAAAATACCAAATTGTTCAAAATAGGAAAGGAAACATTGATACATTTTTAGTTCAAGGAAAATTTGGATTGAGTCCTTCTCAAAAAAGGAGAATACAAGAAAGCTTTTACCAATTAGTTCCAAAAAGCATACAAGTTAAGGTTCATATAGTTAATGAAACACCTGTAAAAACTGGAATAAAATATAGGCCAATAATTTCATTAATAAATAAAAATTGTGAATCAGTAAAATGATAAATGAATCTAAAGAAGCATTGGGACTTATTGAAAAAAAACTTAAAGAATTGAGAGATGAAGTACCTCCTCGGAACTTTAATCATAAAAAACCTGCTGAAGTTGAAATAAACCAATTTTGGTTTGAAAATAAAACTATAGATAGAATAATGGTTGTTTTAAGAGCAACAGGATGTAGTCATTATAAGTTGAAGCAAGGCTGTTCAATGTGTGCTCATTATAATGCAACTACTGAAACTCCTATCAGTGCAGAAGATTATATTACACAATGGAAAAACGTAGTTAATGGAAGTGAAATTGAAAAGAAAACTGATTTTGATATTAATAATTATCCGGTGCTTTGCTTATATAATTTAGGAAGTTTCCTTAATCCCGAAGAAGTTCCAATTAAGGCAATGGAAGAAATATTTGCTTCAATTAATTCATTGCCAGGTATCAAAAAAACAATTATAGAATCTAGAGCAGAATATGTAAACCCAGAGGTACTTGAAAAAATAAGAAAGGTAAATAATGGACTTATTGAGGTAGGAATTGGTCTTGAATCAATAAATGATGATGTAAGAGAATTATGCCATCATAAAAATATGCCTGATTTAGCTGTATTTTTAAAAGCAATTAAAACATTGCATCAATATGATTTTAAAGCTTTGACTTATGTTAACCAAAAACCATCTTTTTTAACTGAAAAAGAATCTATAGATGATGCTATAGAAACAACAATATTTGCATTTGACAATGGAACTGATGCTGTGTCTATTGAACCAACATCATTACAAGCAAATTCACTTACAGATTACCTATATAGGATAGGAATGTATAGGGTTCCTTGGTTATGGAGTGTTATTGAAGTTGTTAGAGGTATAACTGAAAAGGTAGGAAGTAATTTAGACTTAAGGATAGGGGGATATTTTGAGGAAGAAATTTTAAGTGGAAGTCAAGGAATTGCATCTGGAAGCGAAAGAAATGAATTATTTCCTTATACAACTTCTGGAAACTGTGCTAAGTGTAATAATAGGATAATTGATGCAATAAAGAGATATAACAAAACTTATGATTCAAACATATTGTTTGATGAAAAACCATGTGAATCTTGCTTTTCTATTTGGAAATCTACACTTACAGTTAATGATTCAAGAAGTATACCAAAAAGGATAATAGATTCCTTAGGAGGCATTAAATGAAGATTTCATATTTGTCTTGTGATATTTGTGGTTTCAAAGGAAAAAACCCTACAGAACACCAACACAAAGAATTAGAAATAGGAGGGGTTCCAATGAATATCTGGACTCTTGTTTATTCATTACCTAAATCTTTGAAATTGAATGATTACTGTAAGGGAATTGCAAGATATAAAGAATATATTCCATTTGAGATAAGGGAAAATGTGGTAGATGAAGAATGTAACACCCCCATGATTAAACTAAAAGAAAATATTTTTTTAAAAGATGAGAGTCAAAATCCAACTCACAGTTTTAAAGATAGAGGCATAGTCATGTTAGTTTCTGATGCCTTAAAAGCAGGCAAGAAAAAAATAGCAATTCCATCAACAGGTAATGCAGCAATATCTCTTGGGTATTATGCAAATAAAGCAGGATTAGAATCAATTGTATTTATTCCAGAAGACACTGCTTTGTCAAAGAAAGAGCAAATAAAAAAGCGTTCTACAATAATTTATGATAAAGATTTAGTCAAAAGTTATGAACATTTTTTTGATTTTTGTAGAACAGATGATTCTGTTTATAATGGGTTTCCAGTGACTAATCTTCCTTATGCGCAAGGTATAAAGACTATATCTTATGAAATATTTCTTCAGATGGGTGATGTACCAGAGTGGATTATTATTCCTGTAGGAAGCGGCGGCAATGTTGTGGCTCAATATAATGGATTTAAAGATTTAATAAATATGGGATTAACTGATAAGATACCTAGGTTTGCAACTGTCCAAATCAAAGGCGCTGACCCAATAACATTAGGTTATCAAACAAAACAATATGATGATATAATCCTTATTGAAGATTCAATAAAATCAAAAGCCGAAGCAATTGCATCGGATACTTGTTTTAATTATTTTAAGATTATGAGCATACTTAATGAAACGAGGGGGATTGCAATTTCAGTTACTGATAAAGATATTGAAGAGAATCAACATGCACGTTGGCTTGAATTCTCTTCACAATCCATTTTTCCAGCCCTTGATATGCTTATAAACAATACTAACAAGAAAGATACAATTGTTCTAGTAGGAACAGCAATAGATAGAGGGTGAAAACATGATAAATAATAGAAAAAAACTTAGGATACATGTTCTTTATGGAGGCAACTCGGCTGAAAGACCTGGTTCCATTCTTTCAGGTAAAACAATAGAATCTACATTACGCCGTGCAGGATATGAAAATGTGACAAGATATGATATTACTTCAGACTCGGTTTTCAGTTTAGTTTCGAATAAACCTGATTTAGCATTTCTTACGTTCCATGGTGGAATGGGAGAGGATGGAACATTGCAAGCTCTTTTGGAATTGTTAAGGGTTCCATACACTTCCTCAGGGGTTTCTGCTAGTGCAATTTCTGCAGACAAAGTGTTGTTTAATCGTTTTGTTACTTCTTTAGGATATAATGCTCCAGACCAGTTTCTTATATCAAGCATAAACAAATTAGAAGAAAAAGACTGGGAATATCCCTTAATAATCAAACCGGTTAAACAAGGATGTTCTTATGGTGTTTTCCTAGTACAAAATCTTGATGAATTGAAAGAAAGGGCAAATTTTTCATTACAATTTGATGGTAGAATTGTAGTTGAGAAGTATATTGAGGGGAGGGAGTTTTCCGTTGGAATATTTGAATATCCAAAAACAAAACATCCAATAATTTTACCAATATCAGAAACAAAGTTGTCAAAAGGAATTTTGGATTTTGAAACAAAATATCCTGGAGGAGAACATCTATATAAGACAATCATTCCAGCTGAATTAAGTGTTGAAGAAAGAGAACAGCTAGAAGATATGTGTAAAAATGTGTTTACTAAATTAGATTGTAGAGGTTATGTGAGGATGGATTTAAGATTAGATGTTAAAGGTCAATTTTATTTCTTAGAAAATAACACAATCCCTGGGATACTGAGTCCAACTGAAAGTGATATCCCAAAAATGTTAAATGTGATGGGAATTTCTTTAGAAAAATTTGTGGATATGATTGTTGAATCAACGCTTATACACCATTACCAAAAGAAAAATGTGAATGTTCCAAGTGAAAAAGAAATGGTAAAGTACCTTGGACTAAAACTAGCAGAAGACTAAATAAGATAAATTATTAAAATAAAATGGATTGTGTATGACTAACTAAAATAAGTAAGATTTATATAATAGAAAGATTAAAGAAATCTGAAACATGATAATAAAAAATATACCTTTTATAAATGATAGAAAAGAAAAACAACCTTCTTGTCAGGGACCTCCTACTGTAATGATGGTTTTAAAATTTTTTAGCATTGATATACCTTATTCCAAATTATATGAAAAAATTAAATACAAAAAAGGAAAATGGTTTTTTGAAACATATATTGTTGAATTATTGTTTTCTTTTGGAATTTCTTGTAAATACTATAGTGATATGCAAATACGAAAAATTGAAAATAGTAAGAAGGAATTTAAAAAAGTAAGCAATCTTGAATTTAATGAGAAAAATAAAAAAAAGATAGATATTCCTCGCTATGATTCTGGTATTGTATTTGTATTAAATAATAAACTTTTCGAAAAAAGAAAGATTGATATCAACTTCCTAATTGAACAACTTAAAAAAAGAAAACTTGTTATAGCTACAATCAATAGAAATAAATTAACAGGAAATAAGGGTTATAAAGGACATTTTATTCTTATTAAAGGTTTTGATAATAAAAATATTATATGTAATGATTGCTATTTAGGTGAAAATATAAAAATACCAATAAATAAATTTAAAGATTCCTTTTATTACCCATCTAATCAGAAAAAGACACATCACATTGTTGTAATTGATATTTTAAGTTAAATAATTAGCCCCGCACGGATTCGAACCGTGGTCACAAGGTCCAGAGCCTTGTATGATTGGCCACTACACTACGGGGCTGTAAACAGGAGGAAAAGGCCTGTTTTTAAAAAGTTTTCCAAAAGCATTAAATATCCTGCTATTTTCTATATTTTATATGAAAAAAATAGGGGCTGGCGCAGAGGCCTTAATCTACCTTGATAAGAAAGAAGTTGTAAAAGAAAGGATAAAAAAGAGCTACCGTTTAAAGCAGATAGATGAAAAGCTAAGGAAGTTCAGGACAAGAAGAGAAGCAAAAGTCCTTGAAAAGCTTCATTCAATTGGTTTCCCAATACCAAAACTGATTCTTTCAGATGACAAAAAGATGCTCATAAAAATGGAATTCCTTAAAGGAAAAAAGCTTAGGGATATTTTAAACAAAAAAAACTGCGAAAAGCTTTGCAGAGAGATTGGGGAGGAGGTCGCAACATTACACAAAAAGGGCATAATTCATGGAGACTTAACAACGTCAAACATGATTCTTAAAGATAAAATTTATTTTATTGACTTTGGACTAAGCTTTTTCTCAGATAAAATAGAGGATAAGGCTGTTGATATTCACCTTTTAAGGCAGGCCCTTGAATCAAAACATCATGAAATCTTTAAAAAATCATTTAAAGCTATGTTAGCAGGGTATAAAATAAAAAACCCTGATTACAATACCATAATTAAAAGACTTGAAAAAGTAGAAACAAGGGGAAGATACAAAGGAAAATCTTAAAATCAAAAGGTTTTTATACTGAAAATTAAACTAATAATAAAAAATGGGTGTTATTTCAGATACGCTAAAGAAACTTAGTGGAAAAAGGCTTGGAAAAATAGAAAAAAAGTGGGTGTTTGATGCTTCTTCTTCTATATCATCAAGCCCAATAGCTGCAGAAATAACTAAAGGGCAGGTAGGCATTGTATTTGGCACACAAGATGGAAAAATGTATATGCTTGATGCTGATGCCCAAATAAAATGGTTCTATTCAATCCAGGAAAAGATTGGTGAAATACAGCAGATGTTTCTTGATGAAGAAACTGCAAAAAGCATTTATGCCTCACCAAAACTTGCTGATATAAACAAAGACGGCAAGAAAGAAGTTCTTTTTGGCTCTGATATCGGAAAATTCTATGCTTTAAGCTCATTAGGAAAGCTTTTATGGGACTTCAGGACAGATGGAGAAATAAGGTCATCTGCCCTTGTGCAGGATAATATGATTATATTTGGCTCTAATGACAAAAATCTTTATGCCCTAAATTTAAAAGGAAAACTTTTATGGAAATTTAAGGCAGACTCAGGAATTGAATCAAGCCCAGCTGTATTGAAAGGCAAAAAAACTCAGATAATATTTGGCTCTAATGATGGCAAAATTTATTCCTTAGATACAAAAGGAAAGTTGTTATGGCAATTCAAAACAAATGGCAAAATAACAGCAAAACCAGCAATAGGGGATATTTATGCTAATAAAAAAAATTATATTGTTATTGGATCTGCTGATAACAACATTTATGCCTTAAATGAGAATGGCAAACTTGAATGGCTCTATGAAACCGAGGGCAGAATATGCTCAAAAGTATGTTTGGCAGATATTAACAATGACAAAAAGCTTGAGATAATCTTTGGATCATGTGACGATAATATATACTGCTTGTCATGCAATGGAAGCAAAATATGGAGTTATGAAACAGACTTTTGGGTTGTTGCAACTCCATTAATACTTGATATAGATAATGATGGAAAACTAGAGGTTATTGCTGGCTCTTATGACAACTCTGTTTATGTTCTTGATGCAGAAGGTACATTCCTTCTTGATTACATGCCAGGAGTTTCAGTAGTGACCCAACAGCCTGGCCATTATCATGATTTAATAACCGCAGAACCAGGGGAATATGTGGGGAAAAAACTTTGGGAATATAAAACAGAAGGGATGATAATTGGCTCTACATTTATTACAAACAATAAAAAACAAAAAGAGATGATTATTGGAATAAAAGAAGGAAAACTGGATAATCTCACTTATAAAAAAGATTAATGGAGGGAAAAATGGTTAAGGAATTAAAAAAAAATCAGGAGTTAAAGAGAATTAAGGTCTATATAAATGGTTTTGATGAGCAACTGCAGGGTGGTGTTCCAGAGGGATATGTCACACTAATTTGCGGTACAGCTGGAACAATGAAAACCAGTATAGCCTTTAATGTCCTATACAATGAGGCACTGGATGGAAAAACAGGATTATATGTTTCACTTGAGCAGTCAGCTAAATCTCTGTTGGAGCATGCAGAAAAAATGGGGTATGACCTTTCAAAAATAAACCTTGTTGTTATGTCAGATATAGCAAAACTAAAGGCAACTATCCAGGATATTAAATCAGCAAAGGGTGGATCATTAGTTATCTCAGATTTGGGTGCAATAAGAAAGCAGATAAAAGAAACTAAAATTGGGCCTAGCGGTGACTGGCTGAATGTTATAAAGAATATAATAAAAAAGCTTAAAGCAGAGGCAAAATGTGATTTGTTTGTCCTTGATTCTTTATCTGCATTATACGTTTTGTCAAGCTTTGATGACCCGAGAACAAAACTGTTCTATATATTTGAGTTTTTGAGGGATGCTGAATTAACAACTTTTTTGATTTCTGAGATGCCTCTTGACAAAAGCAGGTATAGCGAGTATGAGGTTGAGGATTATCTGGCAGATGGAATAATTCTCTTGCAGCATACAGAGAGATTTAGAAAAGTTATAAGGGAAATATCAATTGTTAAGATGAGATCCACTGACTGCAATACAGATGTTTTCACTCTTGAATACAAGAATAAGAAATTCTATGCCTTGCAGGGAGGAAAACCTCCTTTAGTGTAATTCAGGATTTTTCGAAAACAATAAATAGTCATGTATAATTTATATTCCTATGGCTAGAATAACCATTGATATTAAAAAATCCATTGAACAGAATGCTGCTGTTTATTTTGAAAAAGCAAAGAAATCAAGGAAAAAGCTTGAAGGTGCAAAAAAAGCTTTTGAAAAGAGCCAGGATAAGCTAATTTTGTTAAATGAAAAAAAGAAAAAAATAGTTTCAAGTGAGAAAATAACAGAAAAACCAGTTAGAAAAAAAGAATGGTATGAAAAGTTCAGATGGTTCTTAAGCTCAGAGGGATTTCTTTGCATTGGCGGAAGGGATGCAACAACCAATGATATCATAATAAAGAAACATGCTGATAAGAATGATATTGTTTTCCATACAGATATGGCAGGCTCGCCTTTTTTTGTTATCAAAGCAAATAACAGTAAAATAAGCCAAAAAACAATGGAAGAGGCAGCGCAGGCAACAGCATCTTACAGCAGGGCATGGCGTTTGGGCTTGTCAAGCCTTGAAGTGTTTTATGTAAAGCCAGAGCAGCTGACAAAAAAGGCAAACTCAGGCGAGTATATAGCCAAAGGAGCCTTTATGGTGGTAGGCAAGACAAACTATATTCATCCTGTGCTGGAGATAGCAGTTGGCATTAAAGATAATGTAATAATTGGCGGCCCTGTTAATGCAATAAAAACAAATTCTGAAAAATTTGTTATTATAAAACAGGGAAAAGAAAAAACAAGCGAGATTGCAAAAAAAATTAAAAAAATTATTGGCGGAAGCATTGATGAAATAACCTTGTTTATTCCTGCAGGCGGCTCAAGAATTCAAAAAACTAAATAAAAAGGTTTAAATACAATATAAAAAAGTTTTTATTAAAAAGAGGCATTTCATGGAAAACATATTTTTTGATATTGGGCTTATAATAATTGTTGCAACTATTGTTGGCTATCTGGCAAGACTGTTAAAGCAGCCGTTAATTCCTGCGTATATTTTAACAGGGCTTGTAATTGGCCCAATCCTTGGGTTAGTTGAGGACTCAACTATAATATTAACCTTATCTGAGATTGGAATTGCATTTCTTCTTTTTGTTGTTGGCCTTGAACTTAGCTTAAAAAAACTGAGGGATGTTGCCTCAATTGCAGTCTTTGGTGGTTTTATGCAGTTTGTTTCACTTTTCTCATTTGGTTTTTTAATATCAATAGCTCTTCATTTTGCAAAGATTGAGGCAATTTATATTGCATTGATAGTTGCGTTCAGCTCCACAATGGTTGTTGTAAAGCTTTTGTCAGACAAGAGAGAGCTTGATACCCTTCATGGAAGAATAATCATTGGATTCTTATTAATGCAGGATCTTATAGCCATAATTGCTTTATCTGTACTAACAACACTAAACACTTTCTCAATTGCAATACTAATAATCTCCCTGCTAAAAGGAGTTGTCCTGCTTTCAGTAGCAGTGATTGCAAGCAAGTTTATTCTTCCGGGCTTGTTTAGGTTTGCTGCAAAATCACAGGAGCTTTTGTTTTTAATGGCCTTAACAACTTGCTTTTCATTTTGTATTTTTTCTAATTACATTGGCCAGATAATCATATGCTTTTTTAGCATTCCTTTTTTTGATAATATGGTTCTTGGCGATGTTCTTGAATTATTAAAGCCAGGATTTTCAATAGCAATAGGGGCTTTTATTGCAGGGGTTAGCATAGCAAACCTTCCCTATAATGTGGAGATTATTGGAAAAGTAAAGCCATTAAAGGATTTCTTTGCAACTATTTTCTTTGTATCCCTTGGCTTGGAACTGCTGTTGGGTGAGATGCGCACTATCCTCCTTCCATTAGTAGTCTTTACATTATTTGTAATAATCTTCAAGCCCTTGCTGACAATAGTTATATGCAGCCTGTTTAATTACAAAAAAAGGGTATCTTTTTTAACTTCCATATCACTGGCACAGGTATCTGAGTTTTCACTGATAATAGTCGCCCAGGGGCTTATTCTTGGCCATATATCTGAGGGGTTATTTTCCTTAACAGTACTTCTTGCAATTATAACAATAACCCTAACCTCTTATTTTATACAATTTGATAATAGCATGTATATCAGGCTCTCAGGATTTTTGCAGATGTTTGAAAAGATAGGAACTAAAACCAAAAAAATGGAATATCTTCCAGAAGATAAAAAAACAGATGTTATCCTTTGCGGCTACAACCGGATAGGATACAGTATTGTCAGAACAATCCAGAAAATTAAGAAAAGCCTGCTAATAGTTGATTTTAATCCAGATGTTATAAAAAGGTTAATAGCAGGAAAGATACCCTGCATGTATGGCGATGTCGGTGACTCAGAAGTTCTTGAAAGATTAGAGCTGAACAAGGCAGAGATGGTTATATCAACTGTTCCAGAAGAACAGGACAATCTTCTTTTAATAAAGAAAACAAAGGATGTTAATAAAAAAGCACTTATATTTGTAACTGCAAACCAGGTTGAGGAAGCCCTAAAGCTTTATGATGCTGGGGCAGATTATGTCATCTTGCCGCACTTGCTTGGCGGAGAACACGTTTCAATTCTTTTAGAGGATTTCACAGGAAATATAAATAAGATCCTTGAAACAAAATTAAAGCATATAGACGAGCTACACCAAAGAAGAAAACTTGGCAGCGAGCATCCAATGAACCTGAACCATAATGCATAAAATGTTAAATAATAAAAAATTAAAGGAAAAAGCAAAAACACTTGAGCCAGTCATAAGGATTGGAAAAAATGGCCTGACAGAAAGCACAATTAAGGAGATTAAAAAACAGCTCAACAAAAAAAAGCTTATCAAGGTGAAACTTCTAAGGGCATTTATCAGTGATAAAAACAAAAAAGAAGTTGCAAAAGAGATTGCTGAAAAAACAAGCTCCAATCTTATCTACATGGTTGGCTTTGTTATAGTTTTGTATAAAGATTAAATAAGAATATCTTCTGCCTCAGTTAACCTTTTGGTATTGTTTTCAACTATTTTCAGTAAAAATGGTTTTTTGGCCTCATCTTCAATAACCTTAATATCAGAATCCTTAAGTTTTCCAAATATTTTTTTAGCAAGCTTTATTTTCTCTGTTTCAAGTTGTTTTAAATTATTGCTGGTTTTTTTGTTTTTGTATTTAGCAATTAATTTTTGATAATCCTTGTTTTTAGACAAGTCTGTTGAATGCTTAATCTTAAGCCTGTAAAGTATGTTGTCTGTTAAAGAGGCTTCCTGTATCAGTATATCTCCCACTAATTTAGAATAATCAGAGTATCTCTTTAGATTGCCCTTTTTTAATTCAAGATTATTCATGCACTTGTATGAAGCATCAATCATTTCTTTTTTGTTGAATATAAACTCCTGGATCAAAACCCAGTATGGAAATAAGCGGCAGTTTAATGGCCTTGCATCATAAACAGAGCATTTTTCATTTTTGCGCAGTAAGCAGGGCATGTTAATCCCCAGCTCATAACTGAACTTTGTTGGGTTTGCTGGGTCTCCAAATGGGTTTATTCCAACAAAATTTTTAAGGATATAACTTACTGGCTTTTCTAAAAAATCAGAAATCCTTATCAAATCTCCAATTGTAAGGTTTATCTGGGCATAGAATGCGCTGCAGCATTTTCCGCAATTCCTGCACTTAAAGCCTGCTTCCATTATTGCATCTAAAACCTGTACAGGTTTAAGAATGACTTAACTGTTGTATGAATATGATTAACATCTTCAGCAACCTGGCTTTGGAATCTGGCAGTATAACCCTTATAGACAAATTTGTCAAATATTGTTCTCAAAAAAACATAAGTTGGCTTTCCTTCCCACTTATTCTCATAATCTGTTGTGAGATACCCATCAAAAACCATCTGTATCCTGCCCTGGTTTAGCTTTACCTTATGCTTATCTTTTTCAACCTCTACTTCTTTTATGTCAAACATCTGCATTCTTATCTTTATTTCTATCTTGGCATAGTCTGTAATTTTCTTCCATGGCATTATCCAAAGTTCAATGAATTTTCCCTCTGGCTTTACATGCTCTATGTTCTTTAGCTCTCTTTTGTCATAGCCCTTATCCCTGAACCATTTGTCTATTGTCAGGTAAAGATCATTCGCATCAAAAAGACCCTCATAATCCAACCTTAATTCATCAATAATTTGTTCTCTTTCAGCCATTTTTACCACACATCCCCATATTCTGAACCTTTTGCTTGCATGCCCAAGCATTCTTTTGTAATATTATGCAGTTTAAAGACATAATAATATAATTTATCAGTGTAGATATTATCAATTTCTGGCTTGATAATGTATTTTTCATAAAGGTTATTCAGCCATGCCAAAAAAGGGCTCTTGTTCCAGCGCCCCTGCCAGTCTGACTCAACATAACTATTAATGTATATAGTCATTCTTGCCTGGTTCATTTTTTTCTTCTTGCCTTTTTCAATAACCTCAATATCCTTGCGCTCCCATGTATGAAAATCAATAACTATCCAGAATTTAAAATAATCTGTTTCCTTTCTATAAGACTTCCATGTGATTTCATCCTCTTTTCCGCCCAATGGATTTGGTTTGCACTTGTAAGTGGACTCTTCAAAATAATAATCTTTTCTTGTAAGCCAGTTTCTCATGGTTTTATAAAGAAGCTCCATATCAAAAATTCCTTTAAACTTAATAATTTCTGTTGGAGCAGGATATTTGTTCATAAACAGAAAATTGCTATATTTATATATAAAACTTTCGAATTACTCGCCAATTCCTTCCTGTGGCCAGAATCCACCTTCATGCTCTGGCTCCTCAGTGCCAGGCATTAGTTTCCAGTATTCCTTTATTGTTTCCTGTAACCTATAAGCCTCTCTATAAAGCTCAAGTTTGTGCTTTTCAAGATTTGATTTCATAATAACTTTCCAGTAAAGAGTATTAAAATGTTTTAGAAGCCAGTGTTTGCTCCATGTCCCGTTATAATCAGTGACTATTCTTGCATAAACAAATATTTCAAGTTCTCCATTTGCTAACTTCAATTTTTTCCCTTGGTATACTATTTCTACATCTTTGATAGCCACAGTACGCCAATCGATATCTAATTCATATTTGTAATATGCATTTTTATTAGGGATTTTTTCAAGCCTCCACCAGATGATATGCTCTTTAAGCCCTTTCCCAAATTCATGCTGGCTATGAAAAACCTCAGGGAATTCTGGATCATCAGGGCTTGCATATTCCTCTTCAACCACCCACAAATGAAGATATTCATATAACCCTTTAAGGTCAAATGTTCCTTTGTTTTTAACCCTAAACTGTGCTGCTAAGATTGTCATAAAAGAAATATTGCTAGAATTGTTTATAAAACTTTCGAAAACAACTATAAGAATTTATTTTGCTTTCAAATATTTACATACTTCATTAATCTTGATTTTATTCTGCTCCCTTGTCTTTAGATTTTTTATTGTTATTGAATTTTCCTTTAACTCGTCCTCCCCAATAATTCCGACATAAGGAATGCCTAATGAGTCTGCATATGTTATTGCCTGGCCCATCCTCTTCTCTTTTAAGTCCATATCTACATTTAATCCATTATTTCTTAAAGAACAAGCAATCTTTAAGCATTCTTTTGCTGTGTTGATTGGGATAAGATATAATTCTGTATTTGATAATTTAATATTCTTTTTAATATCTTTCAAAATCATGGCAATTCTTTCAAGTCCAAATGAAAATCCAACTGCAGGAATTTCTTTTTTGATTCCCATAAAAGCCCCAATCATATTATCAAACCTGCCGCCTGCAAGAACAGCTGACTTGACAACAGACTTATCTTTAAGATACACCTCAATTGTTGTTCCGGTATAATAATCCAATCCTCTTGCTAAGCTTGGGTCAAACTCAATAAAGTCAAGGCCCATGCTTTTTGAGTAGTCTAATAACTGCTTTATCTCATTAAGACCTTGTTTGCCGTTTTTTGATGAAATAATTTCTGTTAGCTTTTTATAGGTTTCATTATTGTTCTTTGCTTTGGTTATTGTAGGTATTAGCTTATCAACTGTGTTTTTAGGCAATAATGAATTTATTTCCTTTTTAACTCCCTCAATTCCAATCTTATCCATCTTATCAAGGATTATTATAGCATTAAACTTATCCTTGTCTGGAACACCAGAATATTCAAGAATTCCATCAAGCAGCTTTCGGTTGTTAATCTTGACTGTAATATTACCGAGCTCCAACTCTTTAAAGCAATCCTGTGCCAGTGCAAGAAGCTCTGCCTCTGCAATCATATCCTTGACTCCCAGAATATCAACATCGCATTGTGTAAACACTCTGTATCTGCCTTGCTCTGGCTGTGTTGGTCCGTCCCTGAAAACCTCGCCAATAACATACCTCTTAAAAGGGAATTTTACATCTTTGTTTGATGCAACAAACCTTGCTAAAGGCAAGGTCTGGTCAAACCTTAATGCCAGCTCTCTCTTGCCCTGATCTTTAAGGGTAAATATCTCTTTTTGAATTTCTTCTCCTCCCTTGAATTTCACTGTTTCTGCTCTTTCAATCATTGGAGTTTCAATAGGATTATAGCCGTACCTCTCAAAAACTCTTTTGAGAGCATCCTTTATCTCATTCCTGAGTATGGCATCCTTGCCATACCAGTCCTTTACTCCTTTTGCAATCTTGAATTCTTTTGGCATTTTAATCTATTCTTAGTCTTTATTGAATCTTAATAAATCTTTTGATTTTAGTAGAAACTTATTTATATTAATAGCTGCCTTTAAATATAAAATGCTAGTCGGTGTTGTTGGAAAGGCAAATGTTGGAAAGAGCACATTTTTTAAGGCCCTTACATTGGCAAATGTTCAGATAGAAAATTATCCCTTTGCTACCATCAAGCCAAATCATGGAATGGGTTATGTAAGGATTGAATGTGCTGATAAATTCTTTAATGTCCAGTGCAATCCAAGAGAGGGGTATTGCATAAAACACAACAGGTTTGTTCCTGTTGATTTAATTGATGTTGCTGGTTTGGTTCCAGGAGCTTATGAAGGAAAAGGAATGGGAAACCAGTTTCTTGATGACTTAAGGCAGGCAGATGTTTTAATCCATGTGGTTGATGCATCTGGCGGAACAAATGAGCTTGGAGAGCCTATAACGCCTGGCTCATATGACCCATGCAATGATATAAGGTTTCTTGAAATTGAGCTGGATATGTGGTATTTGAGACTGATAAAAAAAGGATGGGACAGGTTTGCAAAAGCAGTCCAGCAGGAGAAAGACCATAAGGAAAAAATTGTAAAAGATATTACAAAGCATCTCAGCGGACTTAAAGTGGATGAAGAAATGGTTGAAGAGGTTTTAAGCAAGCTTGATTTAGACAGAAACAATATATACTCCTGGAGCGAAGAAGATTTAAAAAAAATAGCAATAGAACTGAGAAAGAAAACAAAAAAGATGATTATTGCTGCAAATAAAATTGATGTGCCTGTTGCAAAAGAAAATCTTGAAAAGATGAAAAAAGAATTCCCTAAATATTTAATTGTTGGCTGCAGTGCAGAATCAGAGCTTGCATTAAAAGAGGCATCAAAAAATGGCCTGATTGAATATACTCCCGGAGATAGTGACTTTAAAATTTTAGAGCCAGACAAGCTTAATGAAAAGCAGAAAAATGCCCTTAATTTCATAAAGAAAAACATTCTTGATGTTTTTGAGAATACTGGTGTCCAGCAGGTTATAAACTTAGCTGTATTCGATTTATTAAAGTATATTGCAATATTTCCTGGCGGAATAAATAAACTTGCTGATTCAGATGGAAATATTTTGCCAGATTGTTTTTTAATGCCTCCAGGAACAACTGCGCTTGATTTTGCTTACAGGCTTCACACAGACTTTGGAAACAATTTTATAAAGGCAATTGATGTAAAAAATAAGATAACAATTGGAAAAGAACACAAGCTAAAAAAAGAGGATGTAATTGAAATTATGAGTGGAAAATAATCCGAAAGAATTATAAACAAAAGAAAGTATTTAATGCTTAGAGGTGACGATTTGGCAGATCTAAAGGAATTTAAATTTAAAGAAGAAAAAGCAGAGGATGCCCATCTTCAGAAAGATATTCCAACAGGGTATCCAGAACCATTAAAGAGGTACTGGTTAAGCCTTGAATCGCCAAATGAATCCATTGAAGAGTTTTATTTCTGGGTAGTCAACCTCTTAAAGAATGATTTAGGCTATAATGACATTGAAAAATTAATGGATGTATTTGCAGCATCACAGCATTCTGCATTTTTTGGTGTTGCAATGCAGCGAACTGGAAGTTACCAAGATAAGGTTTCACAGTTCCTTGCAACAATAGGCAAGATGGTAAAGGAACTATTCCAGCTTGTCAGGGAAATAAGAATTCTTGATGAAAGGCTTGATTATTATAAGGATAGCTATGATGAAAGTAGTAAAAGTAAGGAAAGTGCTGAAATCACATTAAAAGGCATATGGATTGATATGGTCGAAGGTGGAGCTAAAAGTCCGGCATCTGTTTATGGCATGGCTCGTGAATTGGAGTTTACTGTTCTGCCAGACCTTTTCTTTAGCACACATCCAGCAACAAGCAAGGATGTTGATGAGGTTGTTGATAAACTTGAATTTAACAGAAAAGTAAGAGAAGTCTTGAAAAGAAAGCTAAGGGCTTTTCTTGAATGGAAAGAGCATACTTACAAAGAGCTAAAAACAAGAAGAAAATTCACACTGAAGTTTCTAAGACAGCACTATGATGTGATAAAGATGTATATGAGCTGGGTAAAGCCATACCTCAAATATATTAAAATGCTGCGCTCATCTGAAAAAAAAATGGACAGCCCTAATCTTATAGGTGCTTTTGAGGGCTCAATGATTGAGATTGAGATTCTTGCAAAAAAATTACCATTCAATAAAATAACAGGAAAAACAAAAAATACTACATATAAAGCATGCATCCTAGCAAATTTTGATTATAGGACAACACCGGATATGAAATTTGTAAGCGAGGGTTATCAAAGGGGGCCAACCCATATAGGGCGGGTTGACATGAAGCTTAGATCATATGCCTGGAGTGAAAAAGAGATTGAAAATTACAAAACATATCGCGCTAAGGAAGATATGGAACTTCTTGGAGAGATTGATCCTTCAATCTCAGCAGCAATGGAAGCCTTGGGTGAGGAGTTTGAGAATTATCTGAGAGAGGCTGGGGAAGAAACAAAAAAAGAAGAAGAGCCAAAAAAACAGGATTCAGTATTTGAGCCTTTTATTTCAATATTCAATGGATTTAAAGAAATAGGCACAGCATTTACAGGAATAAAAGGTTCTGCGTCTGATAAACCCAGTTTATCCAAATTTGAGGAAAATAATGAAAGGAATGCGGCTGGTGGTGAAGCAGGAGCAACTATGTGGTTGATTTATAAGAACTTCAGAAAAGCCCATGGCATGATAGCCTGGTAACTAATATGGTTACAAAATTAAATGAAATAAAAAAACTTTCCCCTGAAGAAAGGATAGAAAAACTAAAAAAAATTGAGGAAGAAAACAAGAAAGAGATTAATGAAGCAGAAAAGATTATCAAGGATTCTATTAGGGAAATTAATGTTAAAGAAAAAATAAGAGATTTGCCAATTCCTCAAATCAAGGCAGTTGATATAGAAAGCCTTTTTTCGCCAGAGGAGAAAGAAGTTTTTGCAGTAAAAAGATACAAAGATTTAGTGGTTAGACATGCTGAAGAAGAAAAAGCTGAAATTCCTTTAGAGGAAACAGTTAAGCAAGAAGAACCAAGGGCAACAAAAGAAGAATTAGCAGCGCACATCAAATATCAGGTATTGGCTAACGAGTTAAGAAGAGAGCCAACAGAAAATGTTGTGCAGGAGTTAGAGAACATATATCATCAGGTAATAGAAGGCACAGGGGTTACAGGAGATCAGATGACAATGGCTTATGCTGCAAATGTTGTTGCAAGAGAAAGGCAGCAGGAGATTGAAAGAGGCACTTATGGAAGACTTGATGAACAAGTGTCTAACCAGCTTGATATAGCAAGGCAAATATTTAAATCAATACAGGACAAATACAAATTAAGGTAAAAATGATTTACGGATATAACAGCCCAATGGACAGGAATTATGATGTAAAGAACGGTGAACCAGAAGAAAAAATCCTTGGTATAAAGGATATAGGATTAGCAATGGCAATGGGTATTGGAGCAAGAAACATACCAGAGATTGCAAGCAAGATACGGTCAGGGGCAGGCAGTCTTGAAATACAGTTTATGGGTGCTGGCCGAGGCTCACAGCAGGGTGAAACACCGGGGATGTTTGGAAAATACCACAGGCAGGCTTTAAGGGAGTTAAGCAAAGTAAGTGATGTTAGCCTAACAACCCATGCTTCAGTTGGAATTCCTGGGCTTGCCGGCCAGGATCAGCAGGGCAATTTCAGTGATGAGCAGAGAAAAATGGCTCTTGATGAAGTCAAGAGGGCAATTGAGTTTGCAGCAGATACTGCGCTTGGCGGCTCTGTTGTTATACATACAGGCGAGTTTCAGAGGCCAATCTCTGAAGAGCAATGGGCAGAAGGTGGAAAGAAGTTCAGTGGATTTGAAAAAGAGGAGGAAAAAGCTGTTATAAGAGTTGTAAATAAAAAAACAGGGCAGGTTTTAACACAGATAAGAAAAAATGAAGAAGTTAGCAGGCCTGTCTGGCGTAGGAATAAAAATGATGAGTATATTGATTATGATGGAAATGTTGTTTCCAGAGGAGAAAGGGTTCCTGTTTTCAACAAAGAGAAAGGTACATTTGATGTTAAAGATGTGAAGTGGGAATCATTTGTAGATGAAGCAAAGGAGATGACAGAAGAAAATAGAAAAAAATATGGAGCAAATTTTGATAAAGAAAAACATACTGTAACACCTGAAGAGGCTTTTCTTATAGCAACAACAGAAGGACAGGCAAGAATAGCAAAAGGGTGGGCCCTGAATTATTCAGAAGGATTAAACAAAGAATTTGATCTTTTAAAACAATTAAAGGAAGAAAAAGAAATGCTTGAGGAAAACCTGAAAACAATGCCAGAAGATGAAAAATGGAAAATAAAAAATAAGATTAAAAGGATTGAAGAAGGAGAGGGAAGACAAAACCCTGGAATAAAAGATTTGGAACAATCAATAAAAGCCCGTCAGGAGATGGTAACAGGGCAATTACAGCAAGCAAATGACCAGGAAAGGCTTGGAGAAAATGTTATGAGCGCCAAGAAATATGCTCTTGAAAAAAGCTTTAGCGGATATGCTTTAAGCGGCATGCGTGCCATGGAAGAAACAAAGAAAAAAAACCTTGAAAAGCCGCTTTTCATAACAATGGAAAATATCTTCCCAGAAAGCTATGGAGGGCATCCTGAGGAGCTTAAAAAACTGGTTCTTGAAAGCAGGAAGGAAATGGAAAAAATGCTTATGAAAAAAGGAAGTTCTGAGTCAGAGGCAAAACAGCTTGCAGAAACGCATATAAAAGCAACGCTTGATACTGGTCATCTAAACCTATGGAGAAAATATTTCAACGGCCCTGAAAAAGAGTTTGATAAATGGGTATTGGATCAGACAGAAGATTTGGCAAAATCAAAAATTATTGGAAATGTGCATCTGGCAGATAATTTTGGATATCAGGATGAGCACCTTGCTCCTGGGCAGGGAAATGCCCCTATAAAAGAAATGATTAAGATATTAAAAAAACACGGCTATAAAGGAGCATACACTGTTGAGTGCGGCTCATCTGCCACAACAGATGCATCTTATTTTCATGGGATGATGAAAACATGGGAATATCTGGGCTCTCCTGTTTATTCAATGGGTGCTGCACGCGACGGACTTCCTCCAGCGCAATGGCAAAATATCCAGCATTCGTATTTTGGGCAAACTTATCCTCCATCTTTTGTATTTGGGGCATATTCACCTTCAAATGAATGGACGCTGTGGAGCAATGTTCCAATGGAGTAGATTGTTAAATAAATTTTAAATATTTAAAATCAAAAAGCTTAATAAATAAAGGCATTTAATTTTAAAAAAAGAGGTGTTATAATGAAATTCAGCTTAAAAAAGCAAAATGTTGGTGTTGCCAACTACAAAAAACAGGATTTTGATATTGCCTATGAATTCTCAAAAAAGATATATGAAGAAATGAAAGATTTGATAAAGGCAACAGTTTTGTTTGGAAGCTCTGCAAGGAAAACAACCAGCCAGGGAGATATTGATGTTCTTGTTATTATAGATGACTTAACAGTCAGGCTTACTCCAGAGCTTACTGAAGCATACACCTTAATAACTGAAAAGCTTATTACAGAGATTTCTCCAATGCTTCATATAACAACATTAAAGCTTACTGCTTTCTGGGAATATGTCAGGGCAGGAGATCCTATTATAATAAATATGTTAAGAGAAGGTATTGCACTGCTTGACACAGGATTTTTTGAGCCAATACAATTTTTGCTAAAACAGGGCAGGATAAGGCCAACCCATGAAAGCGTGTGGTCATATTTTGCAAAAGCACCCTCAACTTTGTATAATTCAAAATGGCATCTACTACAGGCAACAATTGATCTGTATTGGGCTGTTATTGACGCAGCACACTCTGCGCTTATGAAGCTTGGCGAGATTCCGCCAAGTCCAGAGCATGTGGCAGATATGATGCAGATATATATGGTAAACAAGGGCCTTATTGATAAAAAGTATGCAGATACAATGAAAAAGTTTTATACACTGTCAAAGAATATAAACCATAGGGAGATAAAAGAGATTTCTGGCAGGGATTATGACGCTTATTATAAGGAAGCGCAGGATTTTGTCTATAAAATAAGGGAGTTTATTGAAGATAAATAAGCTAATTGTTTTTAAATTTTAACTTGTTTAGTATAGAAATTATTTTATAATAGTTATACTTACACTATAAAACTTAAAGGGTATATAATGGAACAAAATCCAAAAACATTAAATGAAATGCTAACTAATAGTGTTAGTTCATATGGTGGCAGGACTGCTTTTAAGGTAAAAAAAGACAATATATTTGAACCAATATCTTATGAAGAATTCTATAACAAAATTAAAAGTTTTGGAACTGGTTTACTGGCTGTTGGAATAAAGAAATCTGACCATATAGGCATTATAAGTGATAATCGACTTGAATGGATAGTATCCAGCCTGGCTATTAATGGCCTCAGAGCTGTAGATATTCCACTGCCAGGAAGCACTGGATATGAGGATGTCTCTTTCAAGCTTAATCACTCAGATTCAAAAGCTGTTATATTTGAGGGAGAAAAACAATTATCTGAGTTTTATAACGTAAAAAAAGATTTGCCTGAAATAAAAAATATAATATTGTTTGATAAGGTTAATATGTTTGCAAAAAAAGGAGAGCATATTCCTGAATGGGCAAACCAGTCTGATTTTGAAGAAAATAAAAAAATAAATAAGGAGTTCTATTCAAAAGTTAAATCATTGATAAATAACAGAAATAAAAATATTATTTTATCACCCGATGCAAAAAAATATCTAGAAAAATATCTAGATGAAAACACCGAAAATCTTCTAAAGAAGAATAATGAAAAAACTGGCAGCTCTGTGAAAGAAAACATATTGAAAAGAGCAATAGTAGTAGACAAGAAGTATAATAAAGAACATTCCCACTCAATTTTTTCTTTCGATGAAATAACTAAGAAGGGTAAGAATTTATTAAATAAAGGAAATACATTATTTGCAGATATATCAAAAAGTGCAGAGCCAGATGATTTGATTACAATAATCTACACTTCTGGAACAACCGGAAATCCAAAAGGTGTTATGCTTACTAACAAAAACTTTATGCATAATATAAAGAATGCCCCACCGGCGATAGGAATAAATAAAGAAGATAATTTATTATCAGTTCTGCCATCCTGGCATATCTACGAAAGAATAGTAGAATATTGTACAATAAGTGTTGGAGCCTCAACTGCTTACAGTAAACCCTTTAAACAGATTCTTCTGCCAGATCTTAAAGCAGAAAAACCCACGCTTATGTGTAGTGTACCAAGAATATGGGAAAGCCTGCATAAGGGAATTAAGGATAATGTTAACAAAAGCAGCTCTATTAAAAGATTTATGTTTAACATGGCTATTAATGTAGGGGAAGAATACAAGGAAGCTGAAAGGATATTAGATAATAAGAATCCTTTGTTTGATAGATTAAACTATACACCTGAAGAACTGGAACAAGCCAGAAGAACGGTTAAAAGATTAGGCTGGAAATATAAACTGGCTGATAAATTGGTCTTTAAAAAGATAAGAGAAGTAACTGGAGGAAACCTAAGGTTTGCTATCAGTGCTGGGGGAGCACTTACTGAATCCACAGACATATTTTTTAATACAATTGGGATAAGAGTCTGTGAGGGGTATGGATTAACTGAAACATCCCCTGTTCTTACTGGCAGAACAGAAAAGGAAGACATTATATTTACAGTAGGAGCACCAATACCTGGTGTAAAAATAAAGATAGTGGATAAAGATAATTATAGTATGGAATTGCCTAATGGTAAGGTAGGTATTGTACTGACTAAGGGAGAGATGGTTATGAAAGGCTACTACAAAAACCCGGAAAAAACAGATGAAGTTATTAAAGATGGATGGTTTAATACAGGGGACTTAGGCAAGAAAACTTATAATGGAAAATATCTTAAGTTAGTTGGAAGAATAAAGGATACTATAGTCTTAAGAGGAGGAGAAAATATTGAACCATTGGTTCTTGAAGACAAGCTAAATGAAAGCAATTACATTCATCAGGTTATTGTTGTTGGGCAGGACAAATCGCGTTTAGGGGCATTAATAGTTCCTGATAAAGAAAAATTAAAAGAATATGCCAAAAATAATAATATTGAATACAAAAATATTGAAGAGTTAATACAAAGTAAAGAGATAATATCCTTATTTCAAGAAGAACAGAAAAGACTGGTTTCAAAAGAGCGTGGATTTAAGCCGTATGAATCAGTGATGGGTGTTAGTCTGCTTCCCAAGGAATTCACTATTGAAGCAGGGGATTTAACTGAAACCCTGAAAATGAAAAGATTTGAGATACATAAAAAATATAAACAAGATATAGACAGGATATGTGGATAATCTTTATAGCAATTTATTTATATTCCTGAATTTTTATATAATTCTATGAACTTTGATAAAGAAAAAAAAGACTGCCTGAATAGGATTGACAAGTCTAAAAAAGGTTCAGTAGACAAAGAAATAAGACAATTGGTTGATTGTATTAATTCTCTTTCAGACTATTACACAACATCATCATGCTCTGGCAGAATACTTTTGATAATAATACCAAAATCAGGAAAAAAATGCGATGTTGATTTCTTATTGGCAAGCCATGATAAAGTTAACTTTAAAGAAATTAAAGCATGTTTAGAAAATATCCCGGAGCAGGATTTATGGTTTAGGCAGGAGTCAATGATACTGCATGTTGCATGCAGAACAATTGAGGATGCCCAGAAAATTCTTGATTTAAGCACCTTGGCTGGCTTTAAACATTCTGGCATAATAACAACAAAAAAGAAAATTATTGTTGAGATAATCGGCTCTGAGCAGTTTGATACTATAATTGCAAAGCATGGCAATGTTTTTGTCAGCGATGAACATTTAAGACTGCTTGTCAGTGAAGCAAATAAAAAGCTTGAAATAAACAGCAGGAAAATAAAGAAATTCTATGAACGCATTGAAAGCCTTAAAGCTCAAATGGCTCAGTCTTCTTAAAACTATACAGTAAAATGCCTGCAAAAAATATTGATGCTGTTACTATAAGGCCTTTTATATCAATCTCTGCAAAATTATTTTTTAAATTGGTTTGTTTTACTACATTGCTGTTAATTTTAAATAAAGAGCTATTTCCTAATTCTTTGTTTTTATTGGTTTTGTTTTGAATTTCTTGTGTAATATTAAATTTGATTTCTTTTGAAGAAAAGTTAATATTGCTGTTACTCAATTCATCTTTATTATCAGCAACAAAAAGAGTTGCCTTGATTGCAACAGCAGGACTGAGACTAATCTGGTTGGTTTTAGAATCTATTTGTTTTATGTAGATATTTGCATGGTATGTTTCGGAGTTAATATTTTGAGGAATATTAACTATCATTTTTATGTTAGTGCTTTTGCCTGAAAGAATTGAAACCTTATTTGGAATGAACTCAAACCAGTCTTCATAGTCAGTTGTATATATAAGATAACTTGTTTCTATGTCTTGTGTGTTAAACAGGCTGAATTCTCTTTCAACAGGGTTTTCCTTAGATAAAACACCAAAGTCAATTCTTGCAGGAGAAACACCAATAGAGCTTGATGTTGCAAATGTAAGCAAAAAAATAATAAATGATAAAATAATAAGCCTCATCTTCAGTCAGCAATAGCTGTTATTGTTATAGAGCCAGAATAGCTTCCTATTTTTGTTTCTTCTGGTATATGCAATTTTAGGTTCATATTTTCATAACTTGACTCTCCATATATAAGATTAATGTCTGCTATTGCTGGATTGTTTAACAAAGGAACGAATGAAGATGCACTAAACTGGTATTGCAAATTGCTTATATTAATTATTTCTTCACCAGTTGTTAAATCTGTACCACTAATTTCAAGATCAGAAACAAGATTTCCAATGTTTTGGATAGTTAAACCACTACTTCCATCAAGGGATTTATTTGTTCCAGTAGTAATCTCATCAAAATTAAGAGTATCAAAGTTGATATCAACAGCCAAGAGCTCAAGATATTCAAACTCTGATGTTTTGATTTCCTCTGAACTGCTGCTATCAATTGTTTTAACCTCTATTGTATATGTTCCAGGAGCGTCATAAAAACTCATATTTGCTTTGCCTTCATAAATGGCTTCATATTCACTTATTGTTTCTTTTCTCAAAAGCTCTATCTCATTGCTGTTGATTGTTGTAGTCACACTAACAATATTATCTATGCTGTCATCATCACCTACAACAACACTTATTGTAATCTCTTTATTTTCTCCTGCATTAGGCATTACCTGGAATCCTTCTGTGTTATAATAATCTGGTGAGATGCTTATATTGTTAATAGATGGCTTTTGTCCAATAACATTAACATAAATTGATATTGTTTTTGGCTCTGCAGTTGGATTTGGTTCTGAAGAGATGCTACTAACACTATTCTCAGAGCCAGGAGTTCCTTTTTCTGAAATGCTTTCAGCCCAATTATCTTCATTGCTTTCTTGGTCAGGATTTTTTCTCTCCAGGCTTTTGCTGTTTCCATCTGCACCCCAGCTCGGTAAATAGTCAACACAATCAACCAATGTCAGTGAGTTGTCTTTAATGCATATAAGCTCGCCAAGATTGCCCAATGAAAAAGTAGTATCAATAAGAGTCTTATTAAAATCAGGATAATCCAATAAAAAACTATCAGCATTATCAGTTATAACAGCATACTCATTGCAGGGAATAATCAAATCACCCTGGGAAACTGTTAGTCCATGATTAACATCATTTTCATATAGTTTCCATTCGCTGATATCCACACTAAAATCCTCGTTGTTGTACAGTTCTATCCACTCGCGGCCAGTGTCTGTTCCATCTGGATTGTACATTATCTCATTTATTACAATTGCATCTGCACTCTTTGCCATAAGAAAAACAAGGCAAAGCCAAACAATCAAACAAAATTTTTTATTATACATTATCACACCCCTAAAATTAAATCAGAATAGGTAGATAAAAAATAGTTTTTAACACTTTCCAAGAAAAAACATTCAAATATCCGCTATAAAAAGAAATCTTTTGTTTTTTATGAAAAATTTTACAATCTTAGATTAAAAAAGTCTAAAAATTAGAATAAAATTAAAACAAAAAATAAAAAAATAAATAATTAAAAAATTATCTTCTTGATTTAAATCTAAGCATAATTCCATCTGAATCCTTAGTATATTCTGGTCCTGGTTGTGATAGCAATTCAATACATTTATCAAGACTATCTGCAGCTCCAGTTCGAATAGCTTTTAATTCCTCAAGATAAGATCTTAATCTTTCATCAACCATAGGTGGTTGATTTAATGGCCATCTTGGTCCAGACAGATAGCTAAAGTTATGTCCACTAGGTTGATCGTTTTCAAAGAAATATTGACTAATGCTTCTATCTTTAAACTGTTTTGAAGTCCAGAATTTACCAAAATAAGCAATGCTTACTCCATCTTTTATACCAACAAACAATTCATTAACAATACCATTTGGATACTCTTCTTCAACAATCTGTTTCAAATGCTCAAGTGTATATGGTTTAACTCTTAATTCTTTATCAGTTTCTGATAAATTCAATGATATGTCTGTTGAATATTTTTTTGGAATATATTTTTCAGAAGTAGTCAAGTCTATCCCATATTCTCCGATATGTATTATCTTCAAAAAATGTTTTATTGGTTTAGATTCCCATACCATTTTTAATCAAAATTAAATAAAAAAAATAATTTAAAAAATTATTTTGAGAGTAGTTTGAAGAACAATACCAATAAGATTAGTCCCAATATTACTACTGTAGCTACTAACAAAATAAGGTATAAGCTTGTGTCTTGGAAAGAAACCTCTCTGGTTATTTGACCAGTAGGTAGTGTTGTTTCTTCTTCTGTTACTGGTTCAACAATAACTTCTTCTTCCTCTTCTGGAATAACTTCTTCCTCTTCTTCTGCAGGAGATGTTGTTACACACTTGCTTATCACAAGGTCTGTTGAGCCATAAGCATTTAACTCAAAGTCTTTATCCTTATAGTCTGATGAATCATAATACATCTTTGTAATTACTTTATATATTCCTGGTGCAACATTATCCTTTACTGTTATTGTATAGGATTTGCTCCAGTCATCTCCCTCATCAATCTCAATATCTTCTTCTTTTATGTTAATCCCCAATGCGCTGTTTTCTATTGTCAGGATAAGCTCATCTTCATCACTGCTTCCAAAATTAACAAGTTCAACAGAAAAAGTTGTTTCCCTGTCACAAGATAATGTTGACTGGTCAAACTCTGCTTTCTCAAGACTCATATCATGCTTCTCTTTTTCTACATTTAGAGTGAGTGTCCATTCAATCCTGTGTTCATTTCTTTCTCCATCTTCTCCTTCTACTACAATTTCCACATTATACTC
>Ga0210057_1000918_pt1 | contig 46952 bp, 36 predicted proteins | sample CryGeyCG2114_010_2_FD_183968 | JGI IMG/M metagenome (GOLD analysis project Ga0210057, IMG submission 183968) | Groundwater microbial communities from aquifer - Crystal Geyser CG10_big_fil_rev_8/21/14_0.10 (SPAdes) (version 2) | ecosystem: Environmental > Aquatic > Deep subsurface > Groundwater ...
CAAATAATTATAATAATACAAAATTGTTCCATTGCCCCATTGCACCATTGTCAGTGGGTCAATGGAACAGTGGGACAATTTAATCGTTTAACGATTTACTAAGATATTTTAACATTCTTACAATTTAAGAATATACTATTCAAGAAAACGTTTCAAATACTTCCCCGTCGAACTCATCGTGGACTTCCTTGCTACTTCTTCTGGAGTTCCAACAGCGACTACTTCTCCACCTTTGTCCCCACCTTCAGGACCTAGATCTATTATCCAGTCAGCACATTTTATCACATCCAGATTATGTTCAATAACCATGACAGTGTTCCCTTTTGATACTAAATTTTGCAAAACGCCAACTAGTTTTTTTACATCATCATAATGCAAACCAGTTGTTGGTTCGTCCAGCAAATAAAGAGTCTTAGTAGTATTACGCTTAGCCAATTCTTTTGACAATTTTATTCTTTGTGCTTCTCCACCAGAAAGTGTTGTAGCCGATTGTCCAAGTCGCAAATAATCTAGACCAACATTATTCAACATCTTTATTTTATCATAAATCTGAGGAATATCCACAAAAAATTCTTCCGCCTCTTCAATAGTCATATTCAACACTTCCGCGATATTCTTATTTTTGTAGTGTACTTCCAAAGTTTCTTGATTGAATCTCTTACCTTTACAAACTTCACAATCAATTTCTACACTTGGCAAAAAGTGCATTTCAATAGTTAGTTTTCCTTTTCCTTCACAATTTTCACAACGTCCACCAGGACGATTGAAACTAAATCTGCCAACTTTGTAACCACGCACACGAGCTTCGACAGTACTAGCAAAAATTTCTCTGATTGGTCCCCAAGTTCCAGTATAAGTAGCTGGATTACTGCGAGGAGTACGACCAATTGGTTTTTGATCTATTTTAATTATTTTATCAATATATTCTGTGTTCAAAATTTCTTTGTGATTGCCAATTCTTTTACTAACATGATTGAGTCTGTTGGCAATACCACGATAAAGAATTTTGTGCATCAGAGTTGATTTACCAGAGCCAGAAACACCAGTCAAACAAATGAATCTACGCAAAGGAATTTCTACATTGATATTTTTTAAATTGTTTTCTGTTGCACCTTTGATTTTTATTTTTGGCGTACTACTATCTACTTTTCTTCTGTCTTGTGGCACAGGAATTTTTTCTTCCCCACGTAAATATTTTCCTGTAAGAGAATCTTCAGCTTTACCATAGACTTTACAGTTGAAAGTGTCATCCTGAGTCGCCGAAAGGACGGTCGAAGGATCTTTCTTACCACCAGACAAATTTATCAAACTATTTTTTGTATTACCTACGATTGAATTCTTCGAAAGATTCTTCGCTCCGCTCAGAATGACAGACAGTGGTCCGGAAAAAACAATTTCTCCCCCATGTACACCAGCTTTTGGACCAATGTCAACTATCCAATCACTAATCAAAATAGTATCTTCGTCATGTTCAACCACAATAATAGTATTACCTTTGTCACAAAGTTCACGCAAAGTAGAAACAAGTCTATCATTGTCTTTTTGATGCAAACCAATAGTTGGTTCATCCAAGACATAAAGTGCTCCCACCAACTGTTGTCCGACTTGTGAAGCAAGTCTAATACGTTGAGCTTCTCCACCAGACAAAGTACCAGCCATACGATTCAAAGTGATATAATGCAAACCGACGTTATCCAAAAAAGACAAACGATTATTTATTTCATTAAGAGCTGCTGAGGCAATCGCCAATTTGTTTTCTGACAAAATCTCTATCAAACTTTCAAAAAATATTTTAGCTTCACCAATAGTTTGAGACACTACTTCCCAAATATTTTTTTCTCCAATTTTAACACTAAGGGCATTTTCGTTTAGTCGCTTACCTTCACACTTTGGACAGACATCTTCACTAAAAAGCTCTTTAGTGCCAAGACCGGTACAATAACTACAATAGCCATATGGACTGTTGAAAGAAAAAAGCCTAGGTTCAATCTCAGGAAAACTAAAGCCATCTTTTGGACAAGAATATTCTGTACTATATACTTCTTCTACATCTTTAGCATAAATAATTCCACAAAGACCATCTGACAAATCTATCGCTGTCTCCACAGCTTCTCCTAATCTTTGTTTTACATCTGACAATTTTTTTGAGTCAACCGTTATCTTATCTATGACTATTTCAATGGTATGTTTTTTATTTTTTGACAAAACAATTCTATCTTTGAGAGAATGCATTTTACCATCCACACGCACTTCAAGGAAACCAGAATTATACATATCATAAAGCATCTGATAATACTCCCCTTTTCTACCACGTACGACTGGTGACAAAATTATTATTTCTGATTCTTTTTTATTTTTTTTCAAAGTTGCAAAAATACGAACATTAATCTCATCAGCTGTCATCTTCTCAATCTTAGTGCCACATACTGGACAATATGGTTCGCCAATACGCGCATAAAGCACCCGCAAATAATCATAAATTTCGGTAATAGTAGCTACTGTAGATCTTGGGTTAGCACTATGAGCTCTTTGATCAATAGAAATAGCAGGACTTAGCCCATCAATTTCATCAACATCAGGTTTTTGCATTCCACCAAGAAATTGTCGGGCGTAAGCTGACAAACTTTCAACATAGCGACGTTGACCTTCCGCAAAAATAGTATCAAAAGCTAGACTAGACTTGCCAGAACCTGACAAACCAGTGAAAACTATCATTTTATTTCTTGGTAACTCAAGATCAATGTTTTTCAAATTGTGTTCACGCGCACCGCGGATTATTATTTTATCTTGCATAAATGTTTCTTAAAATAAAGTTTTCTTATATTCAAAATCAAATAAATAAAAATATGTACCTCAAAATTAATAAGTCTATAGACAATAGACTACTGACTAAAGTCCCACTCCTTAGTCTATTATCTGTAGACTGTAGTCTGTTTGAAAGCACAAAAATCCCCAAAATTGGGGTTATTTATAATAATGTAAATACAATGTACTACTCAAATAATACCATTATGGTAGCTTTTGTCAATGTTTAAAAAAATATTTGTAAATAAAAAACACCGACCCAAATCAGTGTTTTTGTGTCAAGGGGGAGATTCGAACTCCCGACCTTAGGGTTATGAATCCTACGCTCTCACCAGCTGAGCTACCCTGACATATAAATTGTACATAAACGCATTGTGATTATCAAAATCATCCTTCACTCTCACCTCAGCCAAAGGCTGATCCACCTTTGGTGGAAGCTGAGCTACCCTGACATATAAATTGTACATAAACGCATTGTGATTATCAAAATCATCCTTCACTCTCACCTCAGCCAAAGGCTGATCCACCTTTGGTGGAAGCTGAGCTACCCTGACTTTTGAAATAAACAAATATCAAACTACAAATAACAAAATACTTTTATAATAGTTGGAATCCTGCCTGCCGGCAGGCAGGTTGTTTATTTTAAATTGTAATTTTCTACCGTAGCCTCAAGGGGGATCGAACCCCTATTGCTAGGATGAGAACCTAGCGTCCTAGCCATTAGACGATGAGGCCATAAATATTATGACTAGCCACTAGACGATAAGGTCTTAAAAAACTCAAAGCCCAAATAATATACTACAAAAAAACAATTTTGTCAAAAGTCAGTAGTCACCTACCTACTTGGAGCAATATGATAATATTGCATAATAAACTGCGAAATTTTAGAAAAAGTACGAGCAGCTGTAGTAGAAGCATACACTAATTTTGGTTTACCAAATTTAACAATCATCACATATTTGGGATCATCCACTGGTCCAAAACCAACAAATGTATGATTAAGATCAGTAGTATATCCACCTTTACCAGCAATTTGAGCTGTACCAGTTTTCCCAGCCACATAATAACCAGGTACTTTTGCCAGGCTACCTTCACCACTATCTATTACATTTACCAGCATTCCAGACAACAAACTAGCATTTCTTTTATCTAATATAGTTTTTATTTCTCTTGGTTTAGTAATATCCACCTTACCATCAGGATGAATTATTTTTTCTACAATATAGGGACGCATCATTTTTCCACCATTAGCAATGGTTGCATAAGCGTTAACAAGTTGTAGAGGTGTAACTGTAATACCTTGTCCAAAAGAAGCAGTAGCTGTATAACAATCTATTTTATCACCTTTATTAAGGTACAAAGAATCCACAGTCCCAGCAGCTTCCGTATCCAATTCAATTCCTGTCTTGACACCAAAACCATAAGCTTCCACATATTGTTTGAATTTATCTTTACCAAGTTTATTGGCCACAAAGACCATGCCAGTATTGATAGAATTCACCAATACACCAGTCATAGTTTGCAAACCATAACTCTTCAAGTCAGCATTTTGAATTGATTTTTGGCAGTTGGCTTCAGCTTTACCAGAATCTACAAAAGTCGTATCCGGCTTTACAATATCTTCATTCAAAGCAGCCGACATAATAACCGGCTTAAACACTGAACCAGGTTCATAAGGTGTAAATATTGTTTGGTTATTATAAGCTTCAGCATTTTCTACATCACCATATTTGTTAGGATCAAAACTAGGACTAGAACACATAGCTTTTATGGCGCCAGTAAAGGGATCCAAGATTATCAAAACAGCTGTTTCCGCTTCGTATCTTTTTCTTTCTTCCTCAAGGATTTTACAAGCTTCAAATTGTAAAGTTCTATCTATTGCCAAAACCAAATCAACACCATCTTGAGCTGGTTTGAGAGCTCTGCCAGCCAACGGTATCCAACTACCTTGAGCTGATTTAGCACCTTCCAAAAACCCTCCACTACCAGCCAAATCCTGTTGCCAATATCCTTCAAGACCATAACGCCCAATGTCTTTACCTGATTCATCTTTACCCAAAAAGCCAACTACTTGTGCAGCCAAACTTCCCTCTGGATAATAACGTTGAGGGAAACGAGAAAAACCAATCCCAACCAAATCCATGGCTTTCAATTTATCTACAGTCTCTTCGTCAACTTTTTGTTCAAGAGGTTCATAAGGATCACCAACTTTTTCCAATTGTGCCAAAACTTTTGCTTTACGTTCGTCATCATAAGAAAATACTCCAGATAATTTATCCAAAATATCTTCAGCTGTTTTATTATCTAAAATTAATCTATCATCAGAATACACAGTATAAAAATCACGATTGATAGCGAGAGGAAACAAATCTTCAGCATTTTCTGATTCCAAAAAAATTTCACCACGTTTTGGAAAAAGACTTTCATACATATCTTGCGAGCCAGAAGCCAAAGCAGTATAAAAGCTATGTTGTAAAATCATCAAAGTAAAAAGACGCAGAAAAACAATTAAAAAAGCAGAAACACATACAAAAACAGCCAAATTCAATCTAAAATCTGGGTTTTCTTTTCTAGAAATTTGTTTTGGTTTAACTTGATAATTTACTCTCACAGTTAAAAAATTAAAATGATAATCAAAAATGGATACGAAATACGAAATTACAAAATTACGAAAAAACTATAAGTTCGTATTTTCGTAACTTTCGTATTTCGTATCCCCTAGATATATTATAAACTTTAAACATCAGCTATATTTGTTTATATTTCATCATTCTCTTCTCTGCCACTTCCTCACTAATAATTCCTTTTTCCAAAAGTTCTTTGAGTGAGTTCTCCATACTTTGCATACCATTTTTGGCGCCAGTCTGAATAGCGCTATAAATTTGGGCAACATTACTCTCTTTGATCATATTAGCCACAGCCGAATTATTTACCAAAATTTCACGAGCAGCCACACGACCACCTTCTACTGTAGGCAAAAGTTGTTGAGTAATAATCATTCTTAGCACAGAAGCCAACTGAATCATTATCTGTTTTTGTTGAGGACCATCAAATACATCCACAATACGTTCAATAGCATCAGCAGCCGAAGCAGCATGCAAAGTAGAAAATACCAGATGTCCAGTTTCAGCAGCCGTCAAAACAGTAGAAATAGTTTCCAAATCACGCATCTCCCCTACCAAAATAACATTTGGATCTTGACGTAAAACATGCTTTAAGGCTTCAGCAAAAGATTTGGTGTCTGTACCTACTTCACGTTGTTCAATCAGACTTTTGTCATCTTTGAAAACAAATTCAATAGGATCTTCAATAGTAATAATATGAGACTTACGACTTTTGTTGATTTCATTTATCATACTAGCCAGAGTCGTAGATTTACCATGCCCAGTCGGTCCAACAATCAAAACTAAACCATCCATCAAATTAGTTGCTTCAAGCAACTGTGGTTCAAAAAGCAAATCTTGTGGTGTAGGTATTTCTTTGGGAATCACACGAGCGGCTAGACCCACAGTACCATTTTGACGATGAAGATTAACACGAAAACGAGTATTGTTGATTTCCAAACCAAAATCTAACTCTAGATTTTCTTCAAAAGTCTTCTTCTTGTCTGCGTCCAAAAGAGTCAAAATAGCTTTCTCCAATTCTTCAGCAAATATTGGCTCTGACTCTATTTCTTTTAGATTACCTTCTATACGCAATGTTGGCTTATCCCCGCCTACCAGATGTAAATCAGAAGCGCCGGCTTTGAGAGCTTCTTCAAAATATGATTTTATAGGTTTCATAGTATTAGTTTATTAGATAATTGGCTTATTTTGGATACGAAATACGAAAATCTACGAAAGTATATAATAAAAAAATTTCATAATTTCGTATAGTTCGTATTTCGTATCCTGACAAGTTTAATTTTACCACATCTGGCCTGCCTTGACAAAAGAACTATTTTGTGCTATAATGTGCTGTTTAAGTACTAGGTGTAAAAAAGGCTTATTTAAACGTTTAATACCCTCAAAAATATAACAAAAAAACAGTATCATAATGAAAATAGCCATGACCACCGCAGAACTTGTTTCACAGTTTGCGGGGCGAGAATTGCCTATATGATTATAAGTTAGATAAACATATTTACTTTAAATCAAAGTTTATGAAAATAGCCATGATTGGACAAAAAGGCATACCAGCTCTCTACGGTGGCGTGGAAAAACACGTTCATGATTTGTCTGTGCGTCTAGCCAAAAATAATGACGTTACCGTTTACAGTCGTAAATGGTATAGTAAAAATTTGAACACCAATTTTGAAGGTGTCAATATTTTGTATACACCTACAATACATACCAAACATCTAGATGCCATAGTACATACTTTCACAGCTACTATTCACGCGCTATTCCAAAAATATGATGTAATCCATTACCACGGTGTTGGACCTTCTTTGTTGTCTTGGATACCACGTATCTTCGCTCCAAAAACCAAGGTAGTTACCACTTTCCATTCTATTGATAGATACCACCAAAAATGGAACTTCATTGCTAAGTTTGCTCTTAGACTTGGTGAAAAGACAGCTTGTACTTTTGCTCACAAAACAATTTCTGTTTCAGAAAGTATAAAACTATATTGTCTAAATGAATTCAACAAAGAAACTGTTTATATACCAAATGGTGTCAATGAAATAAATCACGAAGTTGGCTCTGAAAAAATAAAACAATTTTCTCTTGAAAAAAATCAATACTTTGTGATGGTCTCTCGTCTAGTTCCACACAAAGGTGCTCACTTTTTAATTGAAGCTTTTCACAAATTGAAAGCCCAAAATCCAGATAATGAAAAAACACAAAAATTAAAATTAGCTATCGTTGGTGGCTCTGCCTACACAGACAATTATATAAAGAAACTACATATCCAAGCTAGCAATGTCAATGACATTATATTCACAGATTTTCAATCTGGTAAAACTTTGGAAGAACTCTATGCTAATTCTTTGGCTCTAGTACACCCTTCTCTCAATGAAGGTTTGCCTATCACCGTCTTACAAGCCATGAGTTATGCAATACCAACTTTAGTTTCTACAATTCCAGAACATTTGGAATTGATAAAAAATCCCAAAATGCTTTTCAAAGAAAATGACGTAGAAGCTTTGAAAAATAGTTTGTACAATTTCTTAAATCTTTCCGAAGAAGAAAGAAGTAAAATGGGCCAAGAAAATAAAGAAACAATCCATAAAAATTATAGTTGGAACGTGATCGTACCACAAATAGAAACTCTCTATAAAAAACTAGTTAAAATTTAAAATTCCAAAATTTCTAGAACGCTCCCTCACTCATCGTTACGATATCATCTTTACCATCAAAATCTACATCAAGAGCTTTGACATCTATACTAGGATTAGTCAGACTATTGTAGGCTGTAAAAGACTGATAAAGAAGTTTGCCAAAAAAATCAAAAACTTTTATTTCTGGTTTACCACCATCTCTCCTACCGACGATAATCTCGTCGGTTTTATTACCGTCCAAATCTCCAGTGGCGACATTTGCCCCACCTTTGAAATTACTTTCAAAAGGAGCAAATTCTTTTTTTAATTTCAAATCTCTATCATAGATATATAATTGTGTTTTATCTCCACCCCTACCTACTACTAACTCTTGAAAACCATCACCATCTACATCTCCTATAGCTAAACCATAGCCACCTGTATAATTTTTACCAAAAGGATAAAAATCTACCCTCCTATCATCACCATAAATACCATAAATTTTTATTGGTTGGGAAGTACCTTTACTTGGTGCTACAAATATTTCTGACAAACCAAAACCCTGCAAATCACCCAAAGCAATATTCATCTTACCAATATAACCAGCCGTAAACGGATAAATTTTAAAATATTTTTGTCCATCATCACGCCAAGCTTCTATTCTATTGCCATGAGCAACGAACAAATCCCTTTTACCATTTCTGTCCAAATCAACATAAGCAATCCTATCTCCACCTTGATACTTGTCATCAAAAGTAAAAAATCCATTACGGACTCTCGTACCATCTGGACGAAAAAAACGCAAAAAGGAACCATTGGTAAATAAAATATCATTTAAAGTATCAAAAGTTTTCAGAAGTATCAAACCATCACTAGCATTCACGTTCACTTGACTAACAATAGCCCCATCATTAATATTTTGATCTTGAGTACCATGAATTTTTTCGTAATCTCCTCCCAAATTAATTTTTTGAGCACTATCAGTACTATTCACCACAGCTACACCATTTTCAAAACTTCTTTCCCAAATATCTGGTTTGTAAGTAATATAATTATTTTGTGAGCTGGCCTTATCAATTGGTTGTCCAAGATTAACATTATACTCATCATACCACCAAGTCTGACCATGGTTAGTATCACCATAATCATAGGCAAAATAAGAATTCTCTAATAAAGCGCTGGTAAGACCAAAACGCATGTTTTGATAATTTTGGATGCCAGTGTTATTGGTATTGGCATTAACAAAAGATATTTGTGGACTCTTATGATCTTGTACTAACTTTCTCAAAGTATTCATAATATTTGACCAATCAGCACTAGAAAAATTTTCCAACAACTTACCATTCAATTCTTGCAGATACAAAGTATTATGATTATTACCTAGCAACATGACTGACTTACCATAAAGATTTCTCGTTTGATTATAAATTGTTGACAATCCTTGTTGCCATTTATTATCCAGATCCACACTAACTCTACCATCACCATTCAAATCAATATTTTTACCAGCAAAATAAGTGATGTTGTCCCAGCTGTTGTCATAAAAAACACCATCCCAAAGTCCAGTCGACAAAAGGTTTCGTGTAACAAATCTAGCCAAGTAGCCATTCAACTTCTCTCCATTGTGTATAGGTGCATCATTGGTAATATTTAATAAATAAGTACCAGGCCACCAAGAAAGTCTATTACCACTACTATCTTTCAGATACCAACCGTCATGAATTCCACTAGCCAATTTTTTACGCATAATACTATAAGACGAATCAACATTTGTAATAATTTCTTGGGGAGTAATATAGACAAGCAAAATAATGTCAGGATTCCACAGACGCATTTTTTGTAACAAATCAGGATGTCTAGCCTGTACTTCCATATCCAAAACTAACAAATCCCATTTGGATAAATCTTTGGCCTGTGTTTCTGACAAATCCCAATTCAAATAATAATTGGCTAATTTTGGAGAATTTGTTTGAGCAAAAACATCTTGTTTACTAGAAAAATTAAAAATCAAGATAAGCACAAAAATCAGCAAGCTAATACCGATTTTTTTCTTTCTAATAAATAATTTACTTTTGTTTTTCATGATATGATTCTAATCTTAATTTATATCTAAATTATCATAAATTTTTTCTAATCCTATGATGTTTTTCTTAATGTCAAAATTCTTACTAGCGCAATCTCTAGCTTTCTTGGCAATTTCAATTGCCTCTTGTTTATTATTCGCTATATAAGTAATAATTTCTGCCAATTTTTGAATATCTTTAATAGGTACTATATAGCCATTTTTTTTGTTTTCCAACAATTCTTCTCCAGCTGGTGGCGTTACCACAACAGGACGACCTGCTGTCATCATCTCCATTACAACTAGACTAAGACCTTCCCACAAAGATGGTTGGACTACAATATCCATATCTAACACATAATCAACCACGTTAGGAACAACACCATGCCAAACTATTTTTTCATATATTCCCAATTCTTTTGATTTACTAACCAACTCTTTTTTCAAAGGTCCATCGCCAAACAAATGCAATTCATAATCAAAACTATTGATTGTACTCAAAGCTTGTAAAAGATAAACATGACCTTTTTGTTCCCAAAATCTACCAACACTAGCCAATTGAACTTTGTTATGAGTGAATAATTTGTCCATTGACACTTGTAACCATTTTGTAGTATCCACACCATTCAACAACAAAATACACTTATTTTTTTCTACTTTAAATTTTTCCAAGGTAAATTTTTCTACACTTTTGGAAACAACAATCGCTTTATCAACGTTTTTTAAAATATAACTCCATAAAAATTTTTTCCAAAAAGAAGTTGATCCTTCTACATTATGCATGGTAGTAATCCAAAATATGTTTTCTTTCCAAAACAATTTTACAACAAAACCAAAAAAATCTGCACTAAGTAAATGAGTATGAATAATATTTGGTTTTATTTTTTTGACATACTTCCAAAGTTTCAAATATGCACCAAATCTTCCATCATCATTTCTTTTTGATCCCAAATAAACATAAACATCAGTTACTTTTTCAAACTGTTCTCTGAGCTCTCCATCCTCAACACAACTAGCTACATGAATCTCATATTTATTTTTATCAAGTAGTTTGGCATAATCCAATACAAGCTTTTCAGCACCACCTATTACATATCTTGGTATTACATACAAAATTTTTGTTTTCTTTTCCATAAAATAATTAACTTTTATCAAGTAAGTTTAAATAAACTTGCTTATACTTATTTTTCATTTCAACTAGAGAAAATTTATTTTCAACACTTTTTCTAGCCTCAGCACCCAACTTTGATAATTTCTCTTGATTGTCAAAAATCCAAGACAAACATTCTGTAAAACTTTTCAAAGAATTATCAGCACACAAAATACCATTTTTTTTGTCCACTATGACTTCTGGCAAAATACCCACTTGTGTGGAAATAATAACTCTAGCCGAAGTCATTGCTTCTAAAGCCACCAAACCAAAGCCTTCATAGAGTGAAGGTAACAAAAGTACGTCAGTCTTATTATACTCAGACACGACGTCAAAAGTAAACGAAACAAATTCTATTTTGTCTTTCATACCAAGCCTGTCTACTAAACTTTTCAAATCGTTTGTAAAGCTTCCCTTTCCCACGATTCTACAATGCCAATTTTTATCTTGATGTTTCGACAAAGCCTCTAATGCTAAAGCAAAATTTTTCTCTTTTTCTAGACGACCAAGTAGTAAAAAATTTATCTGACCAGTTACTTTTTTGTTAGGGATAGACAAAAATTTTGACAAATCAATCCCGGGATTTATTACCACTACCTTTTCTTTTACAATCCTCAAACATTTTTGTAAATCTTGTTTTACAATTTCAGAAACTGACACAAACTTGTCAATATTTTTTTTATTACAGTGTTTCAATTTATTTTTCAAAAAACTTTCATTTTTACAAAGACTATGTTCGGTAGCAATCACTGGTAAACCTAATTTCTTAGCAGCCATACTACCCCAAAAATCTGCCCCAAAAAGATGAGTGTGGACAATATCAGCCCCAATACTTTGTAAAGTATTCACCAAATCTTTTATTAAACCAAAAGATAATTTTTTCTTTTTTTCTACCAAAATCAATTTGACACGTTTGTCCAATTGACTAGCCAGAGGAACATTGTCAAAAAATGTAATAATACTACAAGTAAAATTATCCTCTACCAACTGATTTGCCAAATCCACCACCAGACGCTCTGCCCCACCAAAACCCAGAGTTGGAATAATTTGTACTATATGAATTTTGTTTTGTTTATTCAACATATTTTTCTCCGTAACGACTAAGCTGCAAAGCAGACAAGCCAAGTGCCAAAGGAAACCACATATTAGCATTGAAATAAGAAGTACTAAACAATTGAAAAGCTATAGCTGAAACTACCAGAAGAAAAGCCAACAGTAAATAATCTTCATGTGTTTTTTGGTAAGCTCGCCATACCTTTATTATTACACAAACCAAAAACAACAACATAGCTAGACCACCAAGAATTCCTTCTTCAAAAAATATTTTGAGCAAAATACTGTGAGCATCTAGTGACTCACCAAAATCACTAACATAAACAACAGTATCATTGAAAACTGGAATATAAGTATTAGGACCAAAACCAAACAAAGGTTTTTCTTGCAAATAAAAAGCTGCTATCTTGAAATTTTCCCACCTAGCTTGATCCGAGCTATTCACTATACTTGAGCCCAAAAATATAATCATATAAGAAGCTATAGCTACCAAAAAAATCATAGCTAAAATCACAAATTTATCAAGATATTTTTTTACAAATTCTACACTTTGTTTTCTAAACATCAAAAACAAAAGTACCAAATCCAACAACAATACTAACCAGCCAGTACGTGACAAAGTAAGCAAGGCAATCAAAACCATAAACACGCTACCAGCCAAAACTATTTTTTTAGTCAACAAATCTTTTTCTTTTTTATAAAAATAAAAACCAATAGGAATAAAAGCCACTAAAACTTCGGCAACCATATTATGATTATCACCAAGAGGGGCAAACCCGAAAAAAGCAAAAGGTGTCACCATTGGCCAAGCACCAAATCCAAAACTACGCACGAAAGCAAGCAAACCAAAAAGAGCGATAGCTATACCAACAAAAAATAAAATACGCAAAACTTTTTCAAAAATTTCTCTGGTCTGAATAATGAACAAAGATAAGGAAACATAAAAAATATAAACAAAAAACATGGGACGTAGCAAATACTTGAGAGAATAACCGATCATATGTTCGTAAGCCAACCAAGTAGAAACACCAGCCAAACACAAAAAGATAAAATAAAATAAAAATCCCGGAAAAAGCCACTGAATTTTTGTTATGTTTATTTTTTTCAATCGCAAAAGCAGAGCTACCACAAACGACAAAAATAACAATATAACCAAAAAATCAATCAAAGGTGCATTGAGTGCTGAAAGATAGGGATTGTCTCGAGACCAAGCAAAATGAGAAAAGTCTATTTCTAGACCCTGCAGAAACATGAAAGGTAAAGTAAGATAAAACAAACTTTCAAGATGAAACGCAAAAAAAACAATGACCAAAAAAGCCAAAGCCATCACTACATACAAAGGATAAAAATTGTACAAAAAAACCAAACTAGTAGCCAACAAAATGACTACAAGAACAGAAAAAAAACTAATCTTATTGTGTGGTTTAGTTTCTATTGATAGATCATTCATAATGTTTATATTATATCACGAAGATAGCTTATAGCAAAACATAATCTCGTTGATAAAGATAAAAAAATTCTCCCCCTAGCAGGGATAGTGCACACCTTTTTAAGAAAAAATAGAAACGTCATTCCGAGCGGAGTGAACGAGGGACGAGTGAACGAAGTCGAGACCTGCCTGCCGGCAGGCAGGAATCCCAGAATCATTGTTTGGAAGATTAGACAGCAAGGGGATCCCTCGACTCCTTCCAGTCGCTCGGGATGACGTCTAAATTTAATAAAAAAAGGTTCAACACTTGACCTGTGACAAATATTTGTAGGGTTGTGCATAATTTATTGGATTATCAATAAAATATCTGTGCACTACCGCTATTAGGAGGGGAAATTGTAAAATGAAAACAAAAAAACACCTTCTCAGGTGCAAATAAACTTTATGAACTTTCTAACTTTATAAACTTTACAAACTATTTCTCCAACAAATCTACACAGAATATAATTACGAGAAAGGTCTTACTTTTTTTCATAATAAACTTCTGTTCAAATGTGTTGTGGGATGGTCGCAAGCGAAGTATTTCTTCGTTTTGCGACCATCCCGTGTCCCCCTTTTGTTGTTGTGTGTACTTTTTCGAGCTAACGTATGTGGGTAGTTACTCCACACTGCCCGCTGGTGTACTTACCAGCGACTCATTTTTTGCGATCTAGGGAGAAGTGACCCTAGCCTACGCCTTTAGAGCGCGTAGGGGTAGAAGTCCTGCGTGACGCAGGCACCAACAGCCCCGTTGACCAGGGCCGCCGGCGCGATGCAACATCCGACCGAGGTCGGACGAGCCTGCGCAGACACAGGGGCATTCTTACAGAACGGAGGCGCGGTCACGTAGGACTCGAAGAGCCAGAGGAGCGGGCTGACGTAGCCCATCTCATGACAGCTCGGGTCGAACAGATCGTTCCCGTTCGTGTCGACGCCCGTGGGAGCGTCCCAGCACCACACGGCCTGGCCCGCATTCAAGCAGAGCCCGGCCGAGCAGAACTGGTTCGTCCCGCAGGTGACACCATCGCAAGGTGTGGTCGGAGGGGCAGGAGCGCAGTCGCTGTCGGCTGTGTCGATCTTGCCGTCGAGATCGCCGTCGATGCCATCGGCGCAGAAGCGCTCCGGCACGTCGGCGAACTGGTCACCATCCTGGTCCTCGTAGGGGGTACAGACCCCCTCCTCGGCGCAGTAGTAACCGTAGACGTCGGTCACGCCAGCCTCGTCCCGAAGGGCGAAGCAGTCGCCGACGGTCTCGTCTCCTCCCACGTCATGGGTCGGGTCGCACGTCGGGTTGACGCACTGACCCAGCACACAGAGCTGCCCGATGAGCGAGCAGGTGACGTCGAGGCAACTGTCCACGCAGACCACGCCGTTGCCGGTGAAGCCCGCGTTGCAGGAGCAGGTGAAGCTTCCGACGGTGTTGGCGCAGGTGGCGTTGACGGAACATCCGCCGTTGCCGGTCGCGCACTCGTTGACGTCGGTGCAGGTGACACCGTTGCCGGTGTAGCCCGCGTTGCAGGAGCAAGTGAAGCTGCCCGGCGTGTTGGCGCAGGTGGCATTGACGGAGCATCCGCCGTTGCCGGTCGCGCACTCGTTGATGTCGGTGCAGTTCGTGCCACTACCGGTGTAGCCGGCGGGACACGCCTCGAATCCCTCGTCGATGTTGCCATCGCAGTTGTTGTCCACGCCGTCGTTCACCTCGGTGGCACCGGGGTTGATGCACTTGGAGCACATCGTGAAGTTCGAGTTGGAGCAATCGACCTGCTTGGCAGCCACCGGATCCTTCGGACACGGCGACGCATCATCATACGGATTGCCGTCGCAGTCGCCACTTCCCTTGAGGGCCGCGGTGACCTGCCCGACACAGAACTCCTCCATGAAGTCGGAGCCTTCGTACGAGCACTGCGCCCGTGCTTCCGAAGTCACGTCCCCGGCGATGAACTGATCACCGTCGAGGTCGAGGTTCTCGACGAACTTCAACACGTAGTTGTTGTTCGTCTGACCGAGACCCTCGGCCGGGGGGACGCTTTCGCATCCAGTCATCAGGAACAGAATGGCCAACGCGGCCATGAACTTCGTCATGTCTTCTTCTCCGAACACGAGGAGCTAGCGATTTCGGCGCGTAGCTCCACACTTTTGGACCGAAGTCCGCAGGCGTGAAGCCCGCCCTATTACTACTTTACGAGTGAATCTCGCAAGCAGCTCCAGGAATAAATTCACATAATTGATATGAACTAATTCCTGAAGCTACTTTTGGTATTTACTAATTACTAATTACTAATTACTAATTACTAATTACTAATAAATTGTAATGAACTATTTTACTAAGAATTAACAGCTGAGTATAGCACATTTTGGCTATTTTGTCAATAATGATTTTCAACTCCCATTCTTCTCTTCCCATACAAGATAGGAAGAAAACACGGGAGGGGTAGGGATTTTGCAAAGTCTGTCATAATCTCATTGTTCCCCACCCGGTTGTTCTCTTTATACTCTTGAACAAAGAGCTGTACATCTATCTCACCAGAACCGCACGCCGAGGCCTCCGAAGAGGCCAATGAAGGAATCTCGTCCTCCATCGTTGTCCCAGGTGGCACCGAAGTGCCCCTGGAACGTGAGGAAGATAGGGTCTTCTACGTTCCACCTCGCTTCGACCATGCCCGAAAGCACGGTGTCGGCGAGACGGAAGTCGGCGCTTTTGAAGTTGTGGGTGCTCAGTCCGAGACCAAGCTCCAAATCCTTCGCCCGGAAGACGTACTCGAGTCCTCCCACAAAGTGGTAGGGCTCGAAACTGTAGCCAGCACCTCCGAAGATGCGCAGGCCGTGGTGCCCAGCCGACGGATACCAGGTCAGCGCTAGCTGGAGCGATGTCATCGCTCCAGTGCCGATCTTGCCACCGACCATGAGAGTCGCATCGAGCTTCAGCTGGTCAGACCAGCTTGAGACGACTCTCTTCTCACTGAGGAATGAACACCTCACTTCACTCGTCACGATCGTCCCGTCGGAACAAGTTCCTTCAGCGACGACCGTCTCGCCCGATTGACAGTCAACCGTCTTCACGATCAACTGTCCCGTCGGGCACGTCAGAGTGGCTTCGACCGTGATGGCCTCAGCCAGAACTGCCGGGTGCGTCCCGGCGACGGCGATGATTAACGTGATCATCGCAAGAGCAAACTTCATGGTCTTCATGATTTCCTCACAATCCGGTCACTTACGGCCGGAAAAAAGTTGACGAAATCCTCACCGTCCACCCATCTCGCAATAAGCGGACGGCGCAGTAAGGAAGATATAAAAAAGGCTTACGAGGCTCACAAGGCCTACAAGGCTTACAAAAGCCAATCTTTTTTACAACTTCCTTACCACGATTGGATAGTGAAAATTTTATTTGGTTCTAGTAAAAATGTAATGAACATCAGTCTCTCGTGTCTATTTCTAAACTCCGCGAGAACTGCTAGTCTACACCTAATTTGTAAGCCTCGTAAGCCCTGTAGGCCTCGTAAGCTTCGCAAGATGTTTACTAGCAGTCCCATTTTCTTTTGTGAAGAAAATGGCTGCGGCTTGATCGTCGATCGTCTCAGGGAGACAACCAACGAGACTTGTCCAGGTACCTCGGACTGGTACCTGAAATCGCTGTCCTCCGATTGTCCGACGGAGGGGTACTTTGATTATACTGCTCTGTACCATTGTGAGCAGTTGAAGGTTACTCGCTCTTCACCCGGAGGGTGAGGGAGCTTGTTCCCCTCTGTGTCGGGGCCGAGGCGAGGGGCACCGGCCGGGTCTCGAGCGCTTGGATGCGCTGCGAGTTCACGGTGAGGTCTCCCTCGACCACGGTGACCCGGGCGTCGATGTCCTCCACCTTCGTGGAAAGTCCCGCGGCGGCCTCGAGGGCTCGACTCTGCGCCAGACGCTGATCGCGCCCGGCGATCCAGGCCTTCTTGGCCGCTTCGCGCGACGCCTTCAGGACGTTGACGTCGGACTTCAGGTCGTCGACATCAGCCTGGCTGGACTTGTCAGCGACGTCGACCTTGAGGGCGTCGACGTCGGCCTGGCTAGCCTTGAGGGCGACATCGGTCTTGAGGGCGTCGACTTCGGTCTTCAGGGCGGCGACTTCAGTCTTGTCCGCCTTCAGCTTCAGGGCTTCGGCCGTCTTCGCGGCATCGGCCTTGTCGCCGACCTCGACCTTGAGGGCGTCGTGGTCGACCTGGCTGACCTTGGTCGCCAGGTCGTCGGTGGACGCACGCCCGAGGGCAACGACCAGCGCGATGAGCGCGGCGGCGATGGCGGCGATGGCGACGATGGCGAAGAGGTTGAAGCTGTTGGGCTTCTTCCCCTTGTCGACGTGGTCGACGACCGACTTGGTGGTCGCCTTCCCCTCGCTGATGCGGGGGACCTCGGTCGTAGTCTCGGTGACCTTCGGCCCGTCCTTCGGCGGGGTGGGGGTGGTGGGGGTAGTGACGGTGGGGGTAGGGTCGCTCTGGGTCGGCATGATTTTTTCTCCTTGGCCATGCCAGTCCATCAGTCTGTCACACGAAACATTCGTGCTCCAGAATGTGGGAACTTGCAATATTGCCTTTTTAGACAACATTATAGGTTCCCACATTTCGAGCTTCCTTCATCCAATTTACTACCTTACACCAAAATTTTATTTATATACAGCAGTTTTTGGCTACTGTTAGCAATTTATGCTCTATGGCATAGACTATTAACAATAATCAAACAATTCTTCTTCCTAGCTTTTAAATAACGAGCTATTATAACATATTTTACTAGTTTTGTCAAGACCTTTCGACGGTCCAGACACAAGCGACTAATATCTACTAATACTAAGTCAAAATATCTATATCCCCAATTACTTCCCTAATGACATTGTCAATGACAACTACAGCTCTCACAAACTAAGTTCTCCCCTAATTGAAATCTACCACAAAACAACAAAATACTATAGCATATTTTGAATCTTTTGTCAAGGTAAAATATACACTTTTTGCTATACCAAAAATATGTCTATCAGCTATAGTTAAAGTGATACCTTACTTAAAATAAACTTGTCTTAAAAGGCTTAATAGACAAAACAGTAAGCTAAAAAATGGAAAATACGGCATAATGCAGCAATAAAAATAACTTAATTAATATACTATATAAAAAAGTGTACATTTTGCTTAAAAGGGTAATTAAAAAAGAAAAGTAAAAGAAGAAAATTATATATGTATAAATGTCAGTGCCAGACGAATTTCCCCGCCCCAAATTGGCGGGTCAATTCGTCAATCCAAACAAAAGAAGAGAAGGAATGACAAGCGCCAGCTTGTCACAAAGCGTGATAAACAGGCCTGCATCTGTCATTCCTCATTAGTGCCAATTAGTTGAGTGGGGAATTTCGTTATACGTTGCAAAAGAAAAATATTATTGAATTTATAAAAAATTAGCCTACCGTTTTGTCCATTAAGCCTCTCAAAATCAGACACTCTGTTTGCCAAAACATTCACAAAAAAACAAAATCCACCACCCTCTACAATTGAAAGGTGATGGATTACAATCTAATTGATGGTTATTTTTTAACTTTTTCCCAAATAAACATTACTGAACTCTTGCAAAGATTTGTCAGTGACATCATCAAGATTTGGGATATTGTCCTGCAAAAACTTTTGAGTGACAGTACTATCTGGCTCACCATCCATCATTTTTTCGAAAGCATCGGCTGACTCATCTGGCAAGACTTGCAAATAGGAAAGTAAAAGATGGTGTAATAATCTACTATATAGATCTACCATCATATCATCTTTTAATTTTTCTGGAATTCCTTGCTTGTGTTTGTCAGCAAGCAACTTTTCCAAAAATTGTCTATAAGGTTCGGGTATTTGTGAAATCATATATAATTTTTAGATAAATTAAAAATAAAAATTTATTATTTTTGTCCGGACAAAATTATTTTACCCATTTCTTCGAGAACGTAAGATGGTACATCTTCTCTTTTTCCTTCTGCCACGTCGTTCAAAGAAGTGTGTAATTTTACTTTTAGTTTTCTTTTGACATCAGCTTTCAAACCCAACTTATCCAAAAGAGCCTCAGATTGATCGCGAGTGTCAACATCACGTTCAGTAACAAACCATGCATTCCAAACTTCCCAACCTATGTGTCTATTTAGAATTTCTTGTTGAAGACGTTCTTCTGCTATTGGATCACCAGGTTTATACTCCGGATGATTTTTGCTTTCTTCTATACCAGTAGCATCATCGGAATAATAAAATTGTTTAGCCATATCCCAGTATGTCCAAGTCTTACTCTTACCAAAGGTACTGACAGGGATATCTTTACTTTGCAAAAATTGTTGACACTTGTCATGGATACTCTTGGCCACTTCAGCAAATTTTGCTTTACCATGTTTTTTTTCTAATTTCAAAAAGCTTTCTGCAAAAATACGTGCATTTTTGTTTTCTTTACTACTTTTTAATGCTTCTTTTTTTGCATCAACCTTCAAATCAGCATCTTGATAAGATAGATAATCTTCAATAGCACTATCTATTTTTTCTTTAGAAAATTCTTCTGGTTTTTCAGGTTTTGTTTCTTTTTCTTTTGTTCCTTTTTTTGGATTTTCTGGTGGAGGTGGTGGTGTTTTTTCTGGATCTTTTTTGTCACCACTTTCTTCCCCTGTCATTCTCGTCTCTCCCATATCTTTTCTAGGAGCAAAAGGCAAAGGTATGACGTCAACTCCATCATCAACTTTTGATGGTATTTCTACACTCACTGGCGGAGAAATGACATCATGATCAGTAACCACGGTATCCAATAGTTTGATATCAAAATTTTCTAGTGTTGTTGGTATTTCCAACTCTGTAATCTCTTGACGAACATTGGTAGCAAAAATATGATCAATACCTTTATCATCTGTAAAAGCAATCTCGGCTGTAAGTCTTGGCTTACCATCTGGCTTAAATAACAAATTAAATAAATCTGGTTGAGTATCTGGATCTATAGCTATCTTGCCATCAGGGCCAACCGGCAATGAAAAGGCAGCATGGCCTGAAGCAAAGTCAGCTTTACTAGCATAAAAACGATAAGAAAATTGTGGAGCAACGTCAGATAGCTTTTTACCATGAAACAATTTTTTGACTGCGTCAAATCTATGATCATAGACACCATCAGCAGTATGTGGACCACCTTTCAACATATCTTTGATGTTTCGTGAAGCATCAAATACTCCCACACCATCTTTACCTACCCCTGCCTTACTCATTATTTCACGACCATCAAAAATAGTACCACGAACTTTGTCACCAACTTGTACACGTGTATCTGTAATATCTCCTTGATAAGCAGCTTCATTGGCATTGATATCCTCAGCAGTGACAGTATGTTCATAAGGTAAATTTGGTTTACTAAAATCTATATCTCCCTTCAAATTAGGATTATCCAACGAGGTTGTATCATAAGTTTCATTTATATTTCCATGCCATATTCTTTTGGTCGGAGAAGAAACACCCTTACCATAACGATTTTGTAATTCTTCAAAAATTTGTTGTCTGTCTGTAAGTACATTAGGAACAACTTGTTCACTAGCATTCACACCAAAACCAAGTTCTTTTAATTTTTGGATATCAGCACCAGACAAAGTACCACTACTCAAATCAAGACCTTTAGCATAAACAGTTGGACTTGATCCGTTAGCGTCTACTATATTATATATACCACTAGAAGCACCATCTGGAACAAGTCTCAAACCATTTGGCAAATTTATAGTTACACCTGGATTTAGAATAGCCAAACTCTCGGCGTGCATACCTTGTTGGCCCAAGAAATCCTCTGCCTTGACAACACGACTATGCTCTACTACACCATAACCAGCTTCACGCATGGTTGTTACTTGTTCTGGAGTTAGATGTTCACTTGTAGAAACTGTTTGAGAAGGTATCACTATACCATGAGCAAAAGGAAGTACTTCGGATCCACCAAAAATATGCTTTACACCATCAATTACTGCTCCACCAACAAACCTTATAGCTCCACCAACAGCAGCACCTGCTACACCAGCAAATATAGCTGTCTTGATAATTTCATTTCTTTTGAATTCTTTGAACTCAGTATCTTTGGCACTAGCTTCATCCACCAAACTACTATATTCCAAGTCAATTTGGGATTTTAAACTTTCAATATTAAACTCTGGTTTAGCCTTAGTCAATCTACGTATAGCCAACTTCAATTCACGCATTGATTCTACTCTAGTACCAGTCCTCTTGGCTTCTTCTTTGCCGGTAGCAAATAAATCCATCTTCAATTCATTTTCTACGCCAAGACGAGCATAGACTCCAGCTATAAACTTTTTATCATCATCACTGATAGTATTTGGAGCAGAGTTTACGATGCTGTCTATTTTTGGAATGACGTCATCAGTACTCCACATATCATAATTGAATTTGCGAACCCCACGAGAATTGTCTCCCATAGATTCTTTACCAAGAGCCTGACGTCTAAGTTCCATACCTCTATCATATTTCAAATCTCTATTACATCTCATACCAGCAAAAAGACTGCCCATCGCAGCTCCGAGTGCCACAGGTGAAGTCAAAAATTTGCCCAACAAACTACCAGCACCTGAAGACTCGGCAAAAGTAGCACCAAATGTATTACCAGTTCCCATAGCTGTAGAACGAATACGACTCTTTGCCAACAAAGCAACAGCACTACCAGTAGCAGCATAACCAACAGGAGTAGCAAAAAACTTTCCTAGTACTGGAATTTTTACAGCGCCCTTTTGAGAAATATTTACAAATTTATCAAACAAACTTAATACTTTTTTTGGCTTTGTTTCTCTGATATCACGAGCCTTAAGACCAAGATGGATATCCATTGTAGCCATACTCTTGACATGCTCCATTAACATTGCTTTAGTTTCAGGACTATAACCTTCCATCACTTCTGGTCCAAATTTTTGATCTATATAATTTTTGTAATTTTGAGCAATTTCAAAAAGATTAGTAGCATACATCAAACCTTCAGCACCTTTATTACCAACATTAGACAATTGTAAATCTTTATCTTTTATAATCGGACCAATCTCTTCATTAACAAAAGTTTCGACTTCCTGACGAGTACTAAACTCACCAGTAACAAATTTACCTATGAGTTCGCTCACTTTTGCCTGAATATCTTCGTCTGTTACATGTTCACCATGCTCTTCGGCTTCAGCCACTTCCTGAGTATAATCTGCCATAATACTATCCAGAAGCTCGAAGTGAATGTCTATTCTATCTTTAGCATCACCTTTTGTTTTACTCTTACGCAAACGAGCCTCGATTTCAGTCATTAGATTTTTATTGTTCTGAATTTCCTTTATAGTCTCATCAATTAATTTTTCACGATAACCCTCTTCTCCAATACGTGCCCAAGAAGAAGCCACAAATTGTTTAGGATCTTTTTTTGCATCAGAAAAAGTATTACCTATACTTTTGGCAATACCTTTGGCTACATCTTTGGATCTTTTGAATAATCTACCTAACCAGTTTCCTTTAGGTTCTGGGGTAGCAGTTGCTTGAGCAGCGACTTCTTCATTTTTTCTACGCCAAGCTCTTTTGTATTCATTGAGTTTTTCTTCGGCTTGTGTTTCTGCCAATCTTCTAACAATTCTAGAAATATCTACCACAAAAACTTTGGAATCTGGCAAATTAGGTTTTTCTGGAATATATGGAAGAGCAAGCGGAGCTTCATATTCTATAGCTTTTGGTTGTTTGTATTCAATTCTTTTTTGTGGTTCAGAAGGTGGAGGTGGTAATCCTACTGGATCTGTTTCTGTTCCAATAGGTGGAGGTAATTCAACAGGACCTGATTTAACTACAGGCTCTGGTTCACTCACTTGTATTTTTTCCATCAAAACCAATTCCCGTCTTTTTTCCATTTCTTCCATTCCCAATTTGTAATCTTTATCAAGATCACCTTGATTACGATAATCTAGTGAGATAAATTTAGCTTCCAGCTTAGTGCGCCAATGTTGTTTGTCGCCTTTCATGTCTGGACGTAAATCAAAATATTTTTGACTGTGTTTTTGCAAATCACCCACTACACCATTAATACTATCAAATTGTTGTACTTGCAAATTGAGCCAAGCTTCAGCAGCTGCTTTGTCACTCTTGTAAGTTAAGTTTTTACCATGGTTATACTCAGTAGAAATATTTCCTTTTGCCTTTTCAGCACGAAAATAATCCATGAATTTATTTTCCTGGACCAGTTTATTCCACTCATCTATTTTTTTACCAAATTCATTTTTTATTACACTTAGATTATCCAACAAATCATTGACAGGTACACCTTCTTGTTGTTCGTTGCCAACACCATCTACAATCAAAGCTGTTCCAGTTTTTTCATCTATTCTAGACATTGCTGATTTGACAGAATGTATGACCCAATCTAGTTTTTTTCTTTCTTCACCAGTCAAAGTATCTAATTTTTTCTCCAAAATTTCTACACCTGTTTTTACTTTTTCAAATATTTCTCGATTAGACTTTTCTACTTCGATATTTATTTTTTGTCCAATGTCATAAAGTCGTTTTTCAACATCAAAAATATTCTGAGCTAGTTGATCAGCAGAACCGTCACCAGCAAAATCATTTGCCAAAAGTGCTTGCAATGCTTTTACTTCTGTTTTTAAAACATTAGCACGTTCACCTAATTTCTCAACAATTTTGTTGTATTGTTCTGTTTTCTCATGATATTTGTCCAGTGGCTTTGGCACTTCCACTTTGCTTAGTTCTTCTTGAGGAGTTGTTAAATTTTCTGGCATATTTTTTGTATAAAAAATAAATTTTAATTTAATTTAGATATTTGACTCAAAGTATCTGAAATTTTTTTCTTATGTGAAATATCTTTCATTCTCTTGTGAAGAGCACCAATTTCTTTTTCCAGTTGAGTCAATTCCATGTCCAAATCTTTTAAACCAGCAATTGATCTAGATTCAACTGGTACAATTTTATTAGCCACTCTGTTTTTTGTAACAGATTTTTTGAAAACTTTAATCTTTTTTGTAGCAGAAGTTGTTTTTCTTGGCATAATTATATAAATAAAAGATGATTTAAAATTATTTTCTCACCACCAACAAACCCATCAGCAATGTACCGACTACAAAACCAAGTAAGGCATTCAAAACTAAATTTGGTCTGACTGGCCATCTTGTTGCTATCGGATTATTGACTACTTTCATCGTGACGTCTCCACCAACATATTCCCAACCACGAGCCACAAGAGCGTCAGCCGAAGCAGCTGCCAATTTTACAGCGGTGTCTGAATTTGTGTTGAAAGTAGAAATATTCAAAACTCCAGTACCATAAACTACTGAAGGAACCAAAGTTTTTTGCCAAAGTTTACGCTTTTCTCTTTCACCTTTACTTTCAAAAACAGTCCAATCTATATCATAATTTTTTTGAGCTTTTACTTTTTGGTAGAAATCATCAGTCTTCATAACTTGAATAACATTATCACCAACCCGTTCAGCAGAACGAACCAAAGTATAAGGATCTATCCCGGAATTGGATTTGGAGATAATCAACACTTGAGCATCGGCTCTATACTCTAATGGAAAAACAAAAGTGAAACCAACAGACAAAAGAGCTACTAAGATACCTACCAAAAAAATTAATTTAAAACGACGATGAAGACGTTCTAGTGGATTATGGATGTTGAACATATATTAGATTACTGTTTTATTAATTTATTAGTTAATTTTTTAAAAAGTTAAATAGCTAATCAAAAAATATTATTAATTAATAATTACTAATTATTAATTAACTTGATTTTCAAAACAACTTCTTCACCATTGCGCCAAACAGTCAAATTAAAATCCCCTGTATTGGTAAGTACAGTCTTCCAAAGATTGTGTGGATCAATACTACTATTATTTATAGCTATAATTATATCACCTTTTCTAAGATTTGTAACAACCTTGCCAGGATTAGTTATTAGAAAACCACTACCAGGCGTACCAACAGTATTACTTGAACCATGACGCTCTACAAAATAACCACTCCAATCAATATTATTTTTTATAAATTCACCTTTTTCTAATAAATTTGACAATTGAAAATCTGCAAACCAAGCTGTCTGCAACATACCATTCTTGTCTACAAAACCCACAAATTGTCCATCTTCAGTCATTACCATATCACCAGGAGATGTTTCTGGCTCTAGATGCAAACGACTATATTGTTCAGTAATAACATGAGGATTTTTGACCACGACAATCGTGTCTCCTAGTTGTCTTTCTTTCCAAACATTGTAATCTGAAACCCAAACTTTGGTACCATTGGTAAAATTGTTCCAATTTGGAAAAGACATTACACGAAAATTGTCACCTACAAATTTGACATAAAGCATTCCCCTTTCAGCGTCAAAAATAGTGTTTTCTATTTTGTATTCTATACCTTGACTATCTAGAGCTAACCAATTTGTCAATTTAGCTTGAGTAAATTCTGGATAATAAATTACTCCCCAACCACTAGAACTAAGCATTGCCACTCTACCTAAAAAAGCTTCTTTGGGATAAAAATTTTTGGCAATCTGAAAACTCTTATCAAAAATATCTATTGTACTATATTCCAATCTCTTAGCAGCCAAAACACTTGGGGTTTTACTCCAAGTGGTAATCTGACCTGTCGTACTGTCAATGGTTCTATTTACCAACAATACTTTTTGAGTAGAATAAAAATCCGGTTCAAGCCAAGCAGAGACAACAAGAGCGCCAGTAATGCCAGCCAATAGAGCAATTACAGCCACATAAATTGTAAAGCGAATATTTTGCCAAAAATGATGCCCTTGAACTGAACAAACTTTTTCTGGTAAATGTGGCGATTGTTTTTTTATCATACCCATCGGATTATATAAAGTACAAAAATATACAAGATTAAATTAACTAACAAAAAACTGATTTGTTGCTTCCAGACTATATCTTCTTTGGTAAGGTGAAAACGTACAAAAAGCTGTAACAAATACCAAATCCAAACTGTGAGCAACCCTAGAGCCAAATAACCAAAAGGTAAATAGATCATCACCCACATCAATTCAAAGACAACTGTGGCAAAAATGATAGCCCAAATAGCTAACTTTTTGAATTCTGATTTGAAATACAAACTCCAAATCATATAAGCAGCAAAAGCGCTGTAGACTGATGATACTACACTTATCAACACAAAAGAAAAGTTAGTAAAATAAATATGCAAAGCATAAGCACCAATCAAAAAAGCATAAGTATTGAAAACATAAAGCATCATCATCATCCGACGCAAAGGTTTTTCTTTGACATAAATAGAATGGCTGACCTGAGGCCGAGACCAATAAGCAATGAAGAAAAAAACGAGTGTAGAAAAAGCAATCAGGACATAACGTATCAAGACATTTTCTACCAAAAGTAACAACACCACAAATGACCAAGAGGTCATGAAATTGAGAGCTATTTCTGATTTATCAAGATTATAACGAAAAGCAATAAAAGAAAAGTAAGCAACCAAAAGCCCCATGGCTATCAAGAATACATGAGAGCTAGGAAAAAAATTAATCACCAACAAAAAAAAAGGTAAAATAAAAACAGAAAAAATGGCAACAAAAAGTGGTTTACTTTTTTTCATAATTCAATAGACTATTTAATAGCTCCAAAATTTTATCTTTACTAGCCTTGGCATCTATTTCCAGACCTTGTTTTTGCATACGAACTAATTGCAAAGTGACATTCAAAAATTTTTCCCTTTCTTCAGCTGGCACATGAATTGCCAGTAAATTATTTTCCAAATCTTGTGAAAGAGTCGTAATATCTTTGTCAGTGGTCTCTACAAAATCAATTTGTTTTTGAATTTCTTTTTGGTAACCCACCAATAATTCAGCGGGGCTCAATTGAGGTTGCAAATTACTGATTGGCGTTACATTACTATTATTTACAAAATTTTTGGCACTATACTTACTAAAAAGCAAATACAAAATGATGGACACAGCCACAACTACCAAAAGGGCTACAGAACCAAAAACCAATAAAACAAAATCTATTTTTTTCTTCTTATCAAACATATTTTTTAGCTAAAATTATTTTTCTTTATTATACAACAATTACCTAAATCTTGCAAAAAAGAGAGAAATAACGTAATATTGAGTTTGTAAAGTAAAGAATTGGTCTGGATATATGAATTTTCGGATGTGAATCAATTTTGTTATTACTAACCACGTTTTTATATTATCTCTACTTATCTCTTCGTTGTAAAAAATAAATAGAGATAAAGAGATAGATTGAGATAACAAGTAACTTTATTTAAGTATAGTTTATCTCAATTTATTATAAATATTTTTTTATAAATAAGGTAAAGCTTAAAAAAATATAATTCAAAATTATGCCAACCTACGCTGTCAACAAAAAAGCCAGATTTGACTACGAGATTCTCGAGACTTTTGAGGCTGGTTTAGTATTGACAGGACCAGAAGTCAAGGCTGTCAGGGGCAAACAAATTAAGCTATCTGGAAGCTTTGTGACTTTTCACGATGAAGTAGCTTATTTGTTAAACACCCACATTTCCAAATACAAATACTCTACTCTCAAAGACTATGAGCCAGAAAGAAGTCGCAAAATATTGCTAAACAAGAAACAAATAGCTTATTTAACAGGAAAAATGCAAGAAAAAGGCTTGACAATTGTACCTCTTTCAGTATATACTAAAGGCCGTAAAATAAAAGTAGAAATTGGCATTGGCCGTGGTAAAAAACAATATGACAAAAAACGAGTCCTCAAAGAACGCCAAGAAGAACGTGATATGCGCCGTGCCCTCAAGGGTGACTACTAAAAATAATTTTCAATTAACTAATTTTCAATTTTCAAAGTGACCTTTCTGTCCTAGAATAATTGAAAATTTAAAATTGAAAATTTAAAATTTTCAATCAAGGGGATGACAGGATTCGATAGTTGGATCCAGTTACCCTCCATAAGCATGTCGAGGAGCTACGCTTTCCTCGTAAATACCAGCGTAGAATCCCTAAGTGCAAACTTAGTAAGTCGAGTGAAAACTGCTGTAGCTTCTGCTTTCAGTATGCCATCATTCGCATCTGTAGTAGCTTAAACAAGCTCATCTACCATCGCATCTCAAGATACTCAATATTGAGATCTGCGGTGTCAACCCTGGATTGAGCGTAAATTGAAATGGATTTCTGAACGTTTCAATTGACAAATAACCAGAATAGTTGGTAGTTATTTTGCTGATTTTCCAGCTACCAATAAAACACCAAATTAGCTATACATGTAGAATATGGGGATAACCCATCTAGACCCGGGTTCAATTCCCGGCATCTCCACGAAAAGCGACTAAGTCGCTTAAATTAATAACTAACAACTATTAATTAACAAATTATGGAGGGACAAAAAGAAAATCCTCTCTTTACAAAAGCGGATCTATTTGCAAAAGAAGTTTATAGAATTACTCAATATTTCCCCAAGGATGAATTATATGGCTTAACTTCTCAGTTAAGACGTGCAGGATTATCAGTTATTTTGAACATTGTGGAAGGATTTGCTAGACAAAGTGACCAAGAATCTAATAGCAGTAAAGAATTTAGAAGATTTTTGATAATTTCCTTTGGTTCATTGAAAGAAAGTAGATATTTATTATATTTTGCTAAAGAACAAAAATATTTTGTAAACAAAGAATACAATCAAATATTAAATTTATCCAACGAAGTGTCCAAAATACTTTGGAGTATAATAAATCCAAAAAAATAATTTTACTAATTATTAGTTATTAATTACTAGTTAAACTATGAGAATTTCAAGAAGAAAAAGACCAGAAAAACCGCTAATCCAAAAATATAGAAAAAATTCTGAAATTGAAGCCGAAGAACTGATAGTTTTGGATGAAGAGGGCAACAAAATAGGAATTCTCTCCAAAAGAGAAGCTTTGGATTTGGCTATGGACAAAGAATTGGATTTGGTAGAAATCAACCCAAAAAGTACTCCTCCAGTAGCTAGATTGATTGACTTCACAGAATTCAAATATCAAAAAGAAAAAGAAGCACGCAAACAAAAAGCTCACTCCAAAGTAAATGAAACCAAAGGTTTACGTCTTTCTGCTCGTATTAGCGAACACGATCTAGAAATAAAACAAAAACAAGCTGAAAAATTCCTAAATAGAGGTGATAAAGTAAAAATTGAATTGAACATGAAAGGACGTGAAAATGCCCGCCCAGAATTAGGAACTGAGATAGTAAAAAAAATGATTCAAAATATCCAAAAAACTATTGAAACCAGATTTGAACAAGAAATCAGTAGACAAGGAAAGAGTATCACAACGGTCATAGTCAAAAAGTAGATTTTAAAATTGACCCATTGCCCCACTGACCTATTGTCATATTGCCAATAATTTTGGAAAGAAAACCACAATAGGACAATATGACAATGTGGCAATGTTATCAAAATACTCTCTGTTTTGTTCAATTATTTCTGTTTTATTTACCATACAAGCTATACACACGTTATCACTTGACTTCAAGACAAAAATAGTCTATAATCACCGAGTTCAAAATATATAAAATTATCAACAATATGCCAAAAATGAAGACACACAAAGGTACTGCCAAAAGATTTCTGGTTAAAAAATCCAAGAAAGGTACCAAAGTTCTAAAAAGAACTGATGGTCAAGACCATTTTAACTCTCGTGAATCAGGAAATACCAAACGTAACAAACGTTCTGACAACAGTATATCTTTGCCATTGCAAAAGACTGTTCTCAAAGCTTTGCCATATTCCTCTAAATAAAATAATTGTAATCAATAAAAAATATGCCTAGAGTAAAAAGAGGTGTAGGGCACGTCAAACGTCGTAAAGCCCTCATGAAAAGAACCAAGGGTTTTGAAGCTGGAAGAAAAAGTCTTATCAAGCTAGCCCAAACTGCTGATACCAAAGCTGGTGCTCATGCTTACCGCGATAGAAAACTTAAAAAAAGAGAAACTCGCCGTCTATGGCAAGTAAAAATCAATGCAGCTGTTCGTGCTCTAGGAACTTCATATAGTGTATTCATTGCTTCACTAAAGAAAAACAATGTCCTAGTTGATAGAAAAATACTAGCCCAAATCGCTGAAAATCATCCTGCAGTATTTACTAAAATTTTTGAAGAAGTAAAATAATAAACAACAAAGTAAAAACTCACTGAAATAGTGAGTTTTTTAATTTTAAAATTTAGTAATTTTCGAATTTTAAAGAGCCAAACTTGCTTTTCTTACGTAACCTGACAATAAGCTCAGTTGTGGCCTTATCTGTAATATATGGCATCGACTTAGGTGTATTGTCGGTAGTGGCTACATTTTTAACAAAATTGTCAGGATCTTCTTGCCAGACATTAAGCCAGTAATAGAAAGTTTTACGAGGAATGCCGTAAAACAAACAAATGTTAGTAACTGTCATGGCACCCTTTAAGTACCAATTGACCATCTGAAACCGTTGACGAGGTTACAAATGATAGGTATGCTTTCCCATAGAAGGTAACATCATAGGGGTATGTTGTTAAGATTGAACTCCTAACTACTATACCCCAGTGTTACCTTTCTGTGTAGATTATATATACATGAGAATAGCTACTATTGACAAAAAAGCAAAAATGTGCTAATATTAAATACTGTAAAAGACTTTTCTAGTGTTTGACGTTGACTGGAGCTCCCCCTCCTTTGCTCCTCATGTCGCGTCAAACACTAAAAGGGTCTTTTTTTGTTTTTTTCACAAAAAATGTATGCTATAATACATAAGACAATCTTAGATAAAAATGATGTATTGTCCCATTGTCGTACTGACATATTGTCAATCATTTTTTAAAATTATTCTTATAAAGGAAAAGAAATTCGTTAACAAAAGAAAAATACGATTATATTTTTGGTGAATTAATGGATATCCGTCCAAACATATACCATCTTATAAATTATACAAATGATAAATTAAAAGTTTGACAATAGGACAATATGACAATGTGGCAATTTATGAAAACCAACTACGAAAAAAGCAATAGTATCGCTAAGATAAAAATCCCTATTTCCCTAGAAGCTCGTCGTCTCACTTCCCTACTCCTCAAAAGTAAGATTGAGGAAGAAAGACAGACCCTTGGAGATGAACTGTTAGATGAGCTGGCTGACCTCGCCCAGATAGACATTGTGAATTTGAAAATTTCCGAAACCAAGCAATACCATAAAAAACGTAATGGTAAAGTAGCTATGAAACAATATGGTTATTATAAGCCTGGTAGTAAGTACATCTACATTAGCAATAGAACAGCCATCAGAGGCCAAATTTTGGCCCCTAGGACCTTTTTGGACACTCTCCTGCATGAATGGACCCACCACTACGATCATCAGAAATTGGGGCTAAATTCTATCCATAGTGCAGGCTTCTATGCTAGACTAAAAGATATCAAAGAAAAACTAGGATATTTCGCTTACTAACAGAACAAATATTGACATTTATTTGGAAAAAAGGTATTATATTATCCGTAACAAAATAATCAAATTTTATGGGAATGAGAAAACAAATCAATGCCAAATTCAAAATTGAACGTGAAAAAGCAAAGATTATCAGAGACAAGAAAAAACAAAAACGTTTAGCCAAAGCCAAAGCAACTGAAGTAGCTAAATAATTTTTTGTTTTACTTTTACAGTTGATCAGTCAAATGTTATTTGTCAAAACTCAACTGTTATATTGGACCGGTAGTTCAACTGGTTAGAGCACTGCCCTGTCACGGCAGAAGTTGCGAGTTCGAGCCTCGTCCGGTCCGCATAGGAATTTCACAAAAAACCTCACTAAAATAGTGAGATTTTTTGTAAATATTATTTTTTCCTCATTGAATCTCTAATTGGTAACTGCGATTCCTTGGGATAATCTCTTTCAGACCTTTCTAATAATTCCATTTCTGGAGCAATCTCCTTGTCAACCCTTTCTTTTGTATCAACATATTTTGCTTTTTCAACATAATCCTCAAAAAAATCATTTACTTTTTTTGCCAATTCTGAATCCATCGGAATTTTCCATACTATATATTCTTTTAACCTAATAACAAGGTTTTCATGTGTTTCATAATTATCTAATTCTCTTTCCAAAATATAATTTAAATCTTTTTCAAGCATCTTAAAAAAATTCTCATTAATTTTTTCTTTATCAAAAAAATCTTTAGAAATTGACACTTCCAAACGATGTTCACGCATTACAGCAAACACTCTTTCTAAATTTTCAACAGAGCATGCAACACCAAAAAGAGTTGTAGCATTGTGAAACGAAGTGTAACTAATAATTTCAATTGACTGCAAAGCACCTCCAGCCATAGCGATAAGACGATTCATTCTATTTTTTCTTTCCTCTTCATCAGGAAAATGAAAAGTATAACCTTCACAATCAAACAAATGCCAATTTTCTTGTTCACCAAAAGGTATAAAAACACCTAAATCAGCAGGGAAAATGTGCTTATAATATAAATCATTACCTCTAAATCTCTTCTGAATATTACCACTATCATCTAATAAAAATACAAAATCAATTTTTTCCATAGCTTTGTTAGTCCTCAAAGCTCTGAATTCTGGTAATTGATATTCTGACAAATCATTATCTGATGCTAATATATCTAACATTATATCTTGTGAATCTTTTCCTATTTGTAAACCTAACTTTCGTAATTTATTATGAATAACATCTCTTTCTCTATCAAGAAACAAAATTACACTCCGATCCCTACGACGCTTTTCAGCGACTCTAAGTTCTCGCATTTTAGTTTGATATTGAGATATCAAATCATCATATTCTTTTTGTAAATCCATAAAACCATTATTTAAAAAAATAATACTCACATTATACTTTCTTAAGAAAATTTAGTAAACAGTAATATTAATTTGAACATAAATCTCCAAAAGTTCGTAAAACACGAAATCTACCCACAAAAAACTCCACTAATTCCAGTGGGGGGGGGTTTTATTTATAAGTATTTTCATCTCGAAGTTTGATACTATCAATTATTATTCCTTTACTTTTTCCCTCATAATGAAAAATAATACGAAATCGTCTAGAACGCAAACGATAAAAATCAGTAGATTGTAATTTTTTAATATCTAAACTATTTTTTTGTCCAGCTAACAATTTACTAATAATAACAAGTAATTGTTCTCTATTTTTTTGACTTATTTTACGGAGTAATTTTTCTATTTTATCCATAGAAAAATGCTAAACAATTTTTTTGAGAATCTTTTGCAAATCGCTAGCCTTTATTCCTTTTCCACCATTATCACGTATAGCATCAAAGACAGTGTATTCTTGTTTTTCTTCCAGTTTGTCCAAATCAAGTGGTTTTATTTCTAAATGAGAATTTTTTATTTCTACCAAGTATCTATTGGTAGCAAAACGTTTCCTCCAAGAAGCTGGTATAGTGATTTGTCCTTTGGTTGTAGCTTTGACAATAATAGTCATATATTTATAAATTATGTAAGAATGTATTACATTATTACTATAATACTCCCTGTTCATTTTGTCAAGTTCTGGTATTTTTATTCTACATATTTTCCAGAAACCCACTCTGTATCCGAAATTCTTACCCAAGCATTTTTTTCTTCAAGTACTCTCACCTTTTCACCCAATTTCAAACGACGTGTGACAGCAAATGACGCACCTATCCCCTTTCTAACATTCAAATTATCTATAGTTATTTTGGCATTATAAGGAACAGTTTTTACTTTTTTTACATAACTAATGGAAACCCATTCAGTATCAGAAATTCTTACCCAACCATCTTTTATTTCATACATACTAACAGTAGTACCTAATGCCAATTTTCTAACAGCAAGATTACTTACCCCAGGACCAGTGCGAACATTTAGATTGTTGATAGTGATAGTACCTTTGCCCAAAAATGGAATTGCTCCCATAATATGAGGCAGGGCACGATTTGGTTCTACAAAATATTGTCCAGGTAAATTGTAAGCGCAAGTAGCACTACCACCACCATCTACTTGAATCTGATTGGCTAGTAACACGCCAGCGTCTATCAAAGCATTACTAGCTTCTTCTTTTGAAGCACTATTACTACAATATACTAACAATTCTTTTCCTTCATTTCTAACTCCCAAAAATACCCGAGCAGCTTGGTCTGCTTTGGAGCTGGGCGTTCCCAAAGGATCAAAACCTTCCACAGCTTGGTCACCAACATGTACAAAAGTGTCTGCATCAAAATCTACAATCTTAGCTGTATTAGTTTTGTTGTCAATAATAAGCATACGTCTAGCTTGTTCCATATCTGGTGTAGGACGACTACCACTTGAAATATAATCACCCTCCGCATCAGAAGATTTGAGACCAAGACTGAGTGTCGTGGCTGTCATAGTCACATTGAAAAAAGGAGCGTCCCACAAAAATTTTACTTCTGGATTATTGGCTTTGAGTGATTCTACAAATGAGCGGGTAAACAGCCAGTTTTCAGTTGTCGTGCTGGCTACAAAAGGCAAAGCTGGAGCGCCACCGTCAATACGTGGCGTAGAAGTACTCACGAGTTTGATTTGATTTTGAGTTAGATCAATAGTTGTGATGAAATCAATATAACCAGCCGATTTTGGAGCTTTCATAAAAGTTTTTATTCCCGATCCACCTACCCACTCAAGGGCAGTATAGCCCAAAGGTGATGTCATTTCAGCAAAAACAAAATTGTTGACAGGCAAAAAGCTAAAAATAAAAGCCATAATTCCTATCACTAATAACCTTCTAACATTTTTTACAAACATATTTTTTTGGTTAATTTTTAAAACGTTTATATTATACTATAATAATTCACTTAGGTAAAACAAAAAACAAGGATTATTGCCTTGTTTTTATTTACAATTTATTATAATTTCTTTTTTAACCTACTATTCTTTCCTTTTTTCTTCGCCATTTCTCTTTGAATTTCTTTCCTTTCCTCTTCTGGTAAATTTATTATTTTCTGGCAATCTTCACCACAAGCCCCTTCATATTTTTCACTACACCTAGAACATTGGATAAAGAGAAAATGACAAGCAGTATTACTACAATTAGTATAATCATCACAGCTCTCACCACACTGTGAACACTTGGTCAAAATTTCATCAGAAATAGTTTCTGCTAGTCTATCGTCAAAAACAAAATTTTTACCCTTATACTTCACTGGCAAATTTTTTTGTTTGCATTGGCGAGCGTAATCTATCACTCCACCATAAAGTTGATTGACGTCTTTGAAACCTTCAGACTTGAGAAAAGCCGAGGCTTTTTCACAGCGTACACCACCAGTACAGTAGAGCAAAATTTTCTTATCTTTTTTGTTTTTCAATTCTTCTTTGACAAATTGAAGCTCATCGCGAAAAGTATCAACATCAGGCAATATAGCATTTTTAAAATGTCCAATGTCTGATTCATAAGCATTGCGCATATCCACGACAATAGTATCTTCTTTGCTCATTTCTTCATTCCATTCTTCGGCAGTAAGATGCTTACCGACGTTGGTGGTGTCAAAGGCATCATCGTCTAGTCCATCAGCCACAATTTTGTGTCTGACTTTGATAGTTAATTTATAAAATGATTTTCCATCATCTTCCACTGCAATTTTGAAAGGTACGTCTTTGAACTCTTTGAACATATCAACATAATCGCGAAAGATTTGAAAATTGGCAGTTGGTACTGACAGCTGACTATTTATTCCCTCTTTGGCCAGATAAATTCTACCTAAGATCCCCATCGCGCTCCAAGCACGATAGAGTTCATCACGCATTTTTTCTGGTTCAGATAAATTGACGTATTTATAAAAAGAAAGAGTGGTACGAGGTGTAGCATCTTCTTGCATTTTTTTGCGTAATTCTTTGCGGTTTATACGGTTGTGTAAAATCATAGATAAATACGAACGTGATTTATTTTCTAAAAGCGGAGATATTATATACTAAAATGGTATTGTTTGCAAGACAAACATGTTCCTCCCCTATTAGCGGTAGTGTACAGTAATTTTAATCAAAATCAAGAAAATTACGCACAACCTTGCGGAGATTTGCTATAGGTCGAGTGTTGAACCTTTTTCTTGAACATTTAAACGTCATCCCGAGCGACTGAAAGGAGTCGAGGGACCCCCTTGCTGTCTAATCTTCCAAACAATGATTCTGGGATTCCTGCCTGCCGGCAGGCAGGTCTCTACTTCGTTCACTCGTCCCTCGTTCACTCCGCTCGGAATGACGTTTCTATTTTATCTTAAAAAGGTGTGCACTACCGCTCGTAGGGGGAGAAATTGAAAACAAACAAAAAAAGCTTTATCTTTAAGCTTTTAAATGGTGTGGTGGAGCGAGGCGGCGGAGCGTCCCGAAGGAAGCTCCACCGCCTGCCGTGTCAGACCCTCAGTCGTCTGGCGGCAGGTAGTAGGCACTACACTGCAGCGTCAAGACTTTCTTGAAGGCCGGGTCGTAGTTTGACGACCCGTAGCAGATCGGGGTGCACCCGGCCTCGTCGAGAGCGGCTTGGCCGCCGACGAACGCCGAGTAGTCGATCTGTCCTTGTGGGCAACTGTCCCTGTCAGTTGCCCACTGCCCAGTGAAGGTGTTGATGGAATCGACGTAGTCCCATCGCCACCCCGGGCAGTAAGTAAAGTGATGGCAATTCCCGCTTGGGCAGGACGGCCAAGGAGTCACCGACGGGTCAGGGATGTCACCGTCGAGGTTTTCAGAGTTGCCATGGATCTCACCGCTACTAAAGAGTGTGTAACACCCTTCGGGCGGTTTGTAGATACACCGGTGCGACTGCTGGTCACATCCGACGAACTCGGTGAGCAAGTCACCGTCATCGTCGGGGCAATCGTTGTCACTCTTGCATAACGGCCGTGGATCATACCAAGTATCCACGTCGTCCTGCTCGAGCGGAGGATCTCCGGGGTCATACCACCCCTCCTCCTCGAAGTTGTTTTCTTTTGGGACGAATCCCTGACGATGCTGGGAGAACAGAAGAGCGTCGTCCGTGTATGCATCGTAGCCGACGCCTACATCCGCGAAACGGATGTCAGGCGATGATGACGCGTCCACCGCAGCATCGTTGTTGTATCCTCCGTCGCAAGCGACGAAAAAGGAAGCGACGATAGCAAACACTGACATCAGAGCGAAACGAAACATGAAGACCTCACGGTGTAGGGTTCCCCAAATGGGTAGATGGTGCTCTCACTTGTTCGAGAACGCCAAAGTTGGGGAAAACTAAGCTCAATATAGCACATTTTTGGCTTTTTGTCAAGATTGACATATAAAAAAATAGCTAAATATAGCTATTATTTGAAGAAAAAATTGTTAATAAAACTACATTTTATTTATATTTAAATGATATGAAATAACCATAATAACCCATCCCAACCTCCCCTACCAGGGGAGGAGACATAAAAATATTTGTGTCGATTTGTGTAACATTTGTGTTATCCAAAACGTCAAAAAATAAAAAACAGCCTCTAAAAAAGAGACTGCTTTAACGAAAATTTAATTTAAATATGATTGATCACAAACTACAACGACGTCGCGTCACAGACATTCCAACCCTCTGGCACATCACACGGCGTTGGGAAGGCCTGACAAATTGTCCCTTCAGCTTGTCTGGCATAAGTCATCATCTGCACACAAACACGCTTTTCACGGACATCCCAGTGCGTTAGGGGCCTATCAGGATTGGTCATGTCAGTAAATTGAAATGTAGCCAAAATTTCATCAAAATTCTTGGCATCACTATTCATCTCCAAAACATAATCTCCCATATTTACTTCCACAACTGTGAAAGATTTGGTACTACTTAGGAAAGTCTGAGTATATTTGAAAGCTTCTTTGTCAGCCAAATTTATTTTTATTTTTTTGCTTGCATCTACTGGATGACTAACAAGTTGTTTGAAAATACTCAAATATTCACTACTACTGGTATCAGTAATTGTCACTCCCCCATTCCAATAATTTACTATCCAATCTTGAGGATACTTGATACTAAAGTTGGCAAAGTCAGCAATATTCAATGTCTGAGTCAGTTGTAATTTTTCTTGTTGTTGTGTTTCCAAAGCTTTTTTCTCAGCGTTTTCTCTTATCTGCGCAGGAGTTACTTCTTGAACTACAGGATTACTAAAGTTCTCTACATTTTGTGATAAATTACATCCTGCTCCAAGAGTCATGGTAAAAGCAGAAATAATACCAAGCAAAGTAACAAGCCCAAGATAAGTCTTGTGTGTTTTTTTACCTTTACGACCCAAAGTCTTTTCAGTAAAAGCAATGCGTTCACGAGTCGGAATTACAGTATCAGGATTGAGTGAAATACTGTCTATACCTTCACGTACAAGCATCTCAGCAAATTCTGGATAATCACTTGGCGCCTGACCACAAATGCCTACTTTACGTTTGTGTTTGTGAGCAGACCTAATAACATCTTTGATAAGTTTCACTACTGCTTGATTTTTTTCACTATAGACATGACTAACAAGAGCAGAATCTCGGTCAACGCCAAGAGTAAGCTGGGTCAAATCATTGGAGCCAATACTAAACCCGTCAAATAGCTGAGCGAAATCATCAGCCAAAATTACATTGGAAGGGATTTCACACATAACATAAACTTGCAAACCTTCTTTACCACGCTCAAGACCAAATTCTTTCATGGTGTCTAAAACTTTTTGACCTTCTTCTGGTGTACGACAAAATGGAATCATGACAATAAGATTTTTTAGTCCCCACTCTTCACGGACTTTCTTGATTGCTTCACATTCAAGTTTAAAACCTGGTTTATATTCTTTGGAATAATACCTACTTGCCCCACGCCAACCAAGCATAGGATTTTCTTCTTTTGGTTCAAATTCTTTGCCACCAATCAGAGTAGCATATTCATTGGTCTTGAAATCTGACAGACGCACAATCACATCTTTTGGATAAAATGAAGCAGAAATACGAGCAATACCTTCGGCTAATTTGTCCACTGCATAATCTGATTTTTTCTTGTAACCACGAGTAATCTCAGCAATTTGTTTCTTGGCTTTTTTATCTTTCAATTTGTCATAATTGAGCAATGCCAAAGGATGAATACGAATAAAATTACTAAAAATAAATTCTTCACGAGCCAGACCAACTCCATCATTTGGTAAAAATGACAATGAAAAAGCATGATCAGGATCACCGACGTTCATCATTATCTTGGTATTAGTTTTGTCCACTTGCTTGATTTCAGTTTTTTGAACTTCAAAAGGTAACATTTCTTTGTAAATAACACCTTCATCGCCATTGGTACAACTAACAGTAACTTGTTCACCAGTCTTCAAAATCTTGCGAGCATTTTTGGCACCAACAATACAAGGTACACCAAGCTCACGAGAAACAATAGCGGCGTGAGAAGTCTTGCCACCTTGTTCAGTCACAATAGCCGAAGCAATACGCATGATAGGTTCCCAATCTGGATCGGTAATTCTGGTTACTAAAACTTCACCTTTTTTGAAAAGTTTCATTTGTTTTGGATTGTCTATTACTCGAACTTTGCCAGCACCAATCTTTTGACCAACTGAAGTACCTGTTAGTAACACTTTTCCTTTTTTATTCAAAATATATGTTTCAATAAAATTCTTGTCATTGTTGGCTTTGACAGTCTCTGGACGAGCTTGAACTATATAAAGTTTACCTATTTTACCATCTTTGGCCCATTCAATATCTTGGTGTTTACCATAATAAGTTTCAATTTCTACTCCCCATTTTGCTAACTGCAAAACATCATCATCAGAAATTGCAAATTTATTTTGTTGAACACGAGGTACAGACATTTGTTTGGTACCTGTCTTACCATAAACAAGTTTTACTTCTTTGGTACCCAGAATTTTACTAATAATTGATTTTTTGTTCATTTTCAAACCTTCTTTGAAAACATAATATTGATCTGGAGTAACCCGGCCTTTGACTACATATTCACCAAGTCCATAGGCAGAATTGATAAGTACCACACCTGAAAAACCAGACTCAGTATCAAGCGTAAACATCACACCACTAGCCCCAGATTCTGAACCAACCATAATTTGTACAGTCACTGACAATGCCACATCAAGATGATCAAAACCTTTGGTCTCACGATAAGAAATAGCTCGGTCAGTAAAGAGTGACGCGATACATTTTTTTACAGCCAAACCTAAATCTCTTTTACCGACTACGTTCAAATATGTTTCTTGTTGTCCTGCAAAACTAGCATCTGGTAAATCTTCAGCTGTAGCTGATGAACGGACAGCCACAGCAACATTTTTTAATTTTTGTGACTCAGATAATTTAGTATACGAGTCTTCGATTTCTTTTGACAACTCTTTTGGAAAACTTGCTCCCAAAATCATTTTACGAACTTTGGCACCAACTTGAGAAAGATTTTTGATATCATTTATATCCAAATTTTTGACAGTTTCTTTTATTTTTTTTCTAAGTCCAGTTTTATCCAAAAATTCCCAATAACTAAAAGAAGTTACAGCAAAACCATTTGGGACACTGATACCTTTGGTAGTCAAATTGTTGTACATCTCTCCCAAACTTGCATTCTTACCACCTACCAATGGAATATCCTTAATACTGATTTCATCAAACCACAAAACACGCTTTTCCTTTTTGGAAGCATCTATTTTGTTATTTTCTTTCCTCCCTTTATCCGCGACTTTGGAAGAATTGACGCGGTCTTTTTTCATAAAAAATTTGGTTAAAATTGATGAAAATTAGTTGCTAAAATTATAGCACAAAACTGCAAAAAAACAAAACCCTTTTATTTATATTTATTAACAAATAATTTAAACGACGTCTCATGCAAAGAAAGACCCCCTCTAACTCCCCCTAGTAGGTGGAGTGTACAGTAATTTTAATCAAAATCAAGAAAATTACGCACAACCTTGCGGAGATTTGCTATAGGTCGAGTGTTAAACCTTTTTCTTGAACATTTAAGTGTCATCCCGAGCGACTGAAAGGAGTCGAGGGACCCCCTTGCTGTCTAATCTTCCAAACAATGATTCTGGGATTCCTGCCTGCCGGCAGGCAGGTCTCGACTTCGTTCACTCGTCCCTCGTTCACTTCGCTCGGAATGACGTTTCTATTTTATCTTAAAAAGGTGTGCACTACCGCTAGTAGGGGTAAAAATCTAAACAAAAGCCTTTCTGACATTTTAGACCTTTCAAGCTTTTATTTCACTTCCCTCACTTCAAGCAAATTGACATGCCCAGCATGACCAACTGGTTCGCCAGCCACGACAATAATTCTGTCTCCATCTTTGATAACTTTTTTTTCTTTCAAATGAGTCATAGATCTTTCTACCAACTCTTCAATACTTTGGCATTCAACTAATTCAAAAGGAAATACCCCCCAAGAAAGATTGAGTTGATGCAAAACCAATTTACTATTAGTCGCCACAGCAATTGGAAATTTGGGGCGATAACGAGAAATAAGACGTCCAGTTTCACCTGACAAAGAAGCTGCCAAAATAAGATTGGCATCAAGATCTTCGGCTACCAAACGCGACAAACCACTGATAACATCATCAATTTTATTTACTTTGTCTTTTGGTTGCTGAAAAAATAATTGAGTATATTCGGACTTTTCCGTTTCCTTGATAATCTTAGTCATCATCTCCACAGTTTCTACTGGATATTGTCCACTGGCTGTTTCGTTGGACAACATGACTGCATCGGTGTGATCAATCACGGCGTTAGCCACATCAGAAACTTCGGCGCGAGTCGGACGAGGATTATTTTGCATAGAATCAAGCATCTGAGTTGCCACAATCACGGGCTTAGCATTTTCTAGAGCTACATCAATTAATTTTTTCTGGATGATAGGAACTTCTTCAGCCGGAATCTCCACACCTAAATCCCCACGAGCCACCATGATACCATCAGCTACTTCTATAATATCTTTGATGTGTTTCACTGCTTCGGCTTTTTCTATTTTGGCAATAATACGAATTGAGTTTGATTCCTTGTGCCCCAACTTTACTTCTGTTTGTTTGATATGATAACGCAAATCAATAATGTCGTCTGGTCGCATGACAAAAGACAAAGCGACCATGTCTACACCTTCTGAAATTCCAAAATCCACATCACGTTTATCTTTGTCCGTCAAAACGACAAGACCTGACAAATCTGTCTGCGGAATATTTATTCCTTTGTTGGAAGTAAGTATGCCTGGCACAATAACTTTGGTAATTATTTTTCTGTCTATTATTCTTTCTACCTTTACTTGCAATTTACCATCATCAAGGAGCATTGTTTCTCCTCGCTTCACAAAATTGTGCAACTCAGGATAACATAAAGGAACACAATCAACATCTTCAGGATTAGTAGAAAATATTACTTCTTTGCCAGCCACCAAAGCCACACCTTCTTTGGCAACAACACCAATTCTAATTTTTGGTCCTTGCAAATCTTGCAAAATAGCAATCGGTTCACCAGTCTTCTCGGCTACTTCACGAATATTTTTGATAAGCATTTTGTGATTTTCGTAAGTACCATGTGAAAAATTGAGTCTCGCCACATTCATCCCAGCTCTGACCATTTTTTCTAGAGTTTCTACATCTTCACAAGAAGGTCCAATCGTGCAGACAATTTTGGTTTGTTTTTCCATAGAATAATTCGGATATACGGATAATCCAGATTTACGGATTATACGATTTATTATTGGTTTCAGCCAGATGCTAATCAGTCTCTGGCTGATATTGGTTTAATAGTTGGATACGAAATACGAAATGTACGAAATTACGAAAAAAAATTATAGTTCGTATGTTCGTAATTTTCGTATTTCGTATCCATTATACCCCAAAAGCAAAATAGCTTCAAGCTAATTTTTTTGGGCTTAATCTTGACAAAAAGTAGTTTTGGTGGTAACTTTTTTTCATAATTAGATGACTTGGAGGAAATCATGTCTGCAACTACAATCATTCTCGTGGTCTTCGTCTCCTTCATTTTTCACCAGATGACTGAGACAAAAAAAGCAAGACGAGAGATTCTCCACATCCTCTGGGATAGCGGAGATTGGATAAAACCTGAAGAACTCGTGCAAAAATGCACGAGCATGAGAGTCCAGCACTACAATTTGTCGGGCCTTCTCCAGCCACTCATCAAAAAAGAGTTGGTGGAAATAAGAGAGTTTGATCTCATTGAGATAGGCCATTATGGTGAAACAAAAATACGGAAAGAAATCCGTATTCGCTTTCACCAGAAAGCTTCCAATGAGAAAAAACAGACATAACCCGACGCCAGACACAGTTTCCCTCGAAGCTGGCGGCGTCGGGTGGAAACAAAAGACAATCTAGCGATAGGTTGTTTTTTGTTTAACAAACAAATTTTTTAAAACATTAGTGATAACTTACACTAAAATAATTTTCTGAACTCATATTGTCGTAAGTCACGTTAGCTCCACCCTGTTCAGACAAAACTGCATAAGTCATAAAATGAAAATTGCTATTGTCTATATGTAATTTTCCACCGTTCATTTTTATACCACCTGTAATCCAATTGGGATAATGTTTGTAATCCACGCTCCAGCCTAATTCTGAATTTTTAATATCCAAATCACTACCCACACTACAAATATCAAACCCACTTGGCCTTCTGTTTTCCATAATATTTGAATTATCAATATTCAAACTTGAATTGACAGTCCAGATAGCTCCATAATAATTTAGATATAAATATGGATACTCACTTCTAGACTGGTTACCAGCATTTCTTACATCTACAAAAGACAAGTTATTATTTTGTGAATTTTGAAACCACAAACCAGCACAACCACCATTAGGACAAATCCTAATATGATTGTCAGTGGTACCTATGGCCTGCAAATTTCCTTCAACCTTGAGCCACCTGGAACTATTTAGATTTACATCAACACCAGGTAAAATTGTCAAAGTAGCTGAGGAAGTAACAAAAATACCATCAAAAAATACATTGTTGTAAGATGGAGTCAAAGTATAATCACTATCAATATTTAAAGCTGGCAAAACTGTAGTATTGACAGTATTGCTTACAAAAACATTATTTTCCCATTTATCCAAAATCACTGTTCTTATTTCCAAAGCTGATCTACCAGAAGCAGTAAAATTACTAAAAGTATTACCAGAAAGACTAATTTGTGAACCAGCCATGGCTGTAATAGCTGAATAAGCATTGTTGAAAGTGCTATTATTTACTTCCATATAACCACCACCCCAAAGATATGCATCATACAACTCAAAATAATCAGTCTTTACTAACATATTATCAAAATTAACATGATTCAAATAAACAGGTCCACCTTCATTACGAATCACTTGTTGAGCATAACAAACAAAACAATTACCATTGCGATAAGTATAACCACCATACCAAAAATTAGCATAATCAGCGTGCATTGTTCCACCACCTTTGATAATAATAGCGCTCCAATCCCCTGGTGCTGGATTACCACTGCCCAAAGTGCTAGGTACACCAGACAAGTACCAATCAGCCACAGTTTTGTCGCGAGCTGAGGTAAAATAAACAGGATCTTCGGCTGTAGCATTTATTTGCAAACTACCACTTACTTCTAAACGTGAATGTCCATAACGCCCGACAACTACTACACCAGGCTCTAATACCAAAGTATAATTGGCTGGTAAAATCACTCTTTCATCAAGAATATAGGGATTGTGATCTTTGGTCAAAGTCAAAGCATAACTGTCTGTTGAACTACTAACAAACATATAATCTTCTGACAACTTGTTAGACAAATAATAATAACTATTGTTGTCATAACCTTGGCTAGAATAATTTTGTCCGCAATTATTGGACAATTGGAATCTGAGTGAATTATTTTCTCGCCAGTTACTTCTAGAATTTCCAGACAACCCAGCATTTACTCTTTCCATAGAACGAGCATGAGTGAAACTAGGAGTAGCAAACCAACCAGCGCTCTGATCCGTTTCATCAATTATCTTTCCCGCAGAATTTTTCAAAATAATTTTGACACCAGTATCAGAAATATTGGAAACACCAATAACTTTGTAACTAGTGCTACTGACAAATCCAGACAAAACAACAGTACTAGAAGAAATAACATTGGAAATTTCTAGACTCCAGCCAGACAAATCCAAATCACTATTTTGTGAATTATACAGTTCCACCCATTCACCACCACAACCACCAAAGTAAGTCGGGGCATAAGAGATTTCATTGATAACTACTTCTTTTGACCAGTCTACTAGAATTGGATTGTCTTCACTTTCATTACTCCAAACAGATTCATTACCAACTTTATCTACAGCCTGCACACGAAATTCGTAAGTATTACTTATTACTACAGGAAAATTCAATTCTGTACTAGTAGTCTTTTCAAAAATACTTTGCCAGTCTGTATCGGTCGACATTTTGTATTCTACAATATAATAATCCAGACCGCTTCCAGAATCCTCACTTTGCCAGGTCAAATTTAATTGCGGAGAATCATCTGTATTTAAAACAGAATTAACAACTGATTTATTTGGGGCTGTAGAATCCAAAACAATTTGCAATGTACCTGTGACTACTTTGCTATTTTCTAAATTGGAAAAAGATAATAACAAATCATTTTCCCCTTCTACCAAATTTAATTCCGTTGACCAAGTCGTGCCAGAAGTAGAAATAATACTGTCCACATTATTGATTTCCAAATTTACTAGCTCTGCACTTTTTTCACCAGAGATTGTGGTCATAACTAAGTTTGTTAGTGAAGTACTAGAAGAAACATTAAAAAATAATTCTAGTTCAGGTAATTCTTCAGTAGAGGTAGAAGAAGAATTATTATTTTGATTAGTGTTTGTATTATTTCCAGGAAGACCACCACCAAAAAATGTTGGCAAACTATTTACAATATTTTCTACAATATCATTTACTTTGTTTATAACATCATTCACTGTTTGTTTTATTTTGTCTATAATATTTGTGTCATTTTGTTCTTCAACAATAGAATCCTCCAACTCTTCTACTTTCTTTTCTTTGACATTCAAATTCAAAACAAAAATATCACTACCAACTTGTGTAAACTGTGTGCCATCTTGTCGGACAATGACTGCTTGGAAATTATAGCTTCCAATATCCACTGGGGATTTTATTTTGAAAGAAAATGTCCCAGTCTCACCTGCTCCAACATCAGCATCCAATACAGTCGGGCGAAGATGAGTCTTCCATGAACTATTATAAAACTTTTGGTTTTCCAATTCCCCACC
>Ga0210057_1000919_pt1 | contig 46914 bp, 49 predicted proteins | sample CryGeyCG2114_010_2_FD_183968 | JGI IMG/M metagenome (GOLD analysis project Ga0210057, IMG submission 183968) | Groundwater microbial communities from aquifer - Crystal Geyser CG10_big_fil_rev_8/21/14_0.10 (SPAdes) (version 2) | ecosystem: Environmental > Aquatic > Deep subsurface > Groundwater ...
AAAGAATTGAACATCAAAATACAGAAATGGACCTATTGTTATAACTTCTTACGCCCACATTCTTCTTGTGATAATCTACCCCCACTAAAGTACTACCTAACTGTCGGGCAGACTGGGGCTTAGTACAAGGTGTTATGACAAATTGCTTTTCATTTGCCCAGACAAAGCAATATTCGTACACTGTCTCTATGGAACATCAGAAATCCATTATCGTACTCGATTTCGGCGGACAGTATGCTCATCTCATTGCCCGTAGGGTGCGACAATGTGGTGTGTATAGCGAAATTCGTGATGCGGCGACGTCTGCTGAAGATCTCAAGAATGCAGCAGGAATTATTTTATCTGGTGGCCCACAGAGTGTGTATGGAGACGGTAGTCCCCAAGGTGATCCAGAGATTTTTAATCTTGGTATCCCAGTATTTGGAATTTGTTACGGCCTTCATTGGATGGTTCATACCCTTGGAGGAGAGGTAACAGCAGGTAAGGTGAAAGAATACGGACGTGCAAAACTGAGACTATCAAATGGAAAATCGAAAGTGACTGTAGGTCTTCCAGATGAAATGACAGTATGGATGAGCCATGGTGATGAGGTCACAGGACTCCCAGATGGTTTCGAGCGAATTGGTACATCTGACGATTGTGGTAATGCATTTATCGTACATATAGAAAATAGTGTCTATGGCGTACAGTTTCATCCTGAGGTTGTTCATACAGAGCATGGTCAGGATCTCATCGCAAATTTTGTAGGCTTGTGTGATGCAGACCCATGGGATATTGGAAGTTATGTGGAAAGCATCGGTGATGCTATTCGCAAAGAAGTGGGAGACCGAAAAATATTTATGATGGTTTCTGGCGGTGTTGATAGTACAGTTGCGTTTGTCTTGCTTAATAAGGTTCTTGGAACAGAGCGTGTACAGGGCCTCTTGGTTGATACAGGAATGATGCGTAAAGACGAAGTGCTTCTCATTGGTCGTGCTTTCGAAGAGCTTGGCATTGATAATTTGCGTATTGAAGATGCATCTCAGTACTTCTTAAAAAAACTCATCGAGGTATACGAACCAGAAGATAAAAGGTGGATTATTGGAGATGCATTCTTGTCCGTACAGAAGCGTGTGAGTGCAGAGATGGGACTGACAATGGAGGATGGTTGGATGCTTGGACAGGGGACTATTTATCCAGATACTATTGAAACTGGAGAAACAAAAAATGCAGATAAAATTAAGACACATCACAATCGTATTCCAGAGATACAACAGATGATGGAGAAAGGGCTTGTTATTGAGCCACTTCGTGATTTGTATAAGGATGAAGTGCGCGCGCTTGGGCAGGAGCTTGGACTTCCACATGATCTTGTATGGCGTCACCCATTCCCTGGTCCTGGACTCGGTGTTCGTATTTTATGTGCTCAGTCACCATCAGAGGTGATGACTGCAGTAGATATTAGCATTGCTCATGCTGCATTGCCGGTTCAATCGGTTGGTGTACAGGGAGATGGTCGAAGCTATCGACATGCGATATCACTCTTTAATCATGATCGTTATCCAGACGAACAGTGTTGGAATTTAGCGACATCCATTCCAAACAAATCAAGTGTATTCAATAGAGTGCTTATCTGTACATCTCATACAGAGGTTCCACAATTTGTCTTTTCTCCAGGATACATCACATTGGAACGTGCGAATCTTTTACGAGAGGCAGATGCCCTTGTTCATCGTGTTATGTACGATGAAGGCTTTTATGCTGATATTTGGCAATTCCCAGTTGTTTTATTACCATTTGGGATATCCGAAGGTGGTCAGTCAATAGTCCTTCGTCCTGTGGAAAGCCAAGAAGCAATGACTGCGAATGCTGCAGTTATTCCAAAAACTGCATTACAGCGTATGACACAAGAATTGCTTTCCCTTGACGGAATAGACTTGGTATTTCAGGATCTTACTCATAAGCCACCAGGTACAATCGAGTGGGAATAGGGCTGAACTGTGTTCATTGAATACAAAATTTGTTCAATAGTGTGACTCATAGAAGTAACAATCACTGTATTTTATCGTTTCTATGGTAGAATCGCCCTGTTTTATGGACGCAAAATCTGCTGCTGCATCATTGGCTCTTCCCGAGTATGTGCGTCGTGCACAGGAAGGAGATAGTGAGGCATTCGCTAAAATTTACGATATGTATTTTTTACAAGTGTATCGATATACAGCATTTCGTGTGCCAACAGAAGTTGCAGAAGACCTCGTTGCAGATATTTTTGTAAAAGCGTGGGAAAAACTTCATACCTACAAAGCACGGAAAAATGTTCCATTTGCTGCATGGCTATTCCGTATTGCTCGTCATACTGTCATTGATGCATATAGGACGCATCGTGGATTTGAAGAGCTTCCTGAAACATTGGTAGATATGGATGTTTTTAATAAGGCGAATACCAAGCTTGAGAGAGATGATATGTTGCGAATTGTTAATCTAGGACTCGATGATCTACCAGATAGATATCGCGAAATACTTCTATTGTCATACATGGCTGAACTTCCTCATAGTGAAATTGCACGCGTTCTCCATATGACAGAGGGGGGAGTGCGTATTTTAAAGCATAGAGCATTAAAGAAGCTTGAAACCCTCCTTCCAGAGAATATGAAAGAATATCGTACCGCTTATACTTCTTAATGTGTAACAGAAGCCAAAATCTATCGTTATAACTATTACATGGATCACAATTCATTTTTCTCCGGCCTCAATAAGGATCTCACTCCAGAAGAAAAGATAAAGGTGCGTATTGGAAATCGTATTCAAAGTCGTATTTCCTCTACAGAGAATGTATTTATCCAGCTTCGAAAAGATGTACAGCCTCAGGCTCATGTAAAGAATATAATTTGGAGTAGAATTTTACCTATCATCGAATCTCCTGTTGTGGAGACGCTTGAAAATATGAAGGACTCACTTACTCCATCAGAGAATTTTCGTCAGTCACTTCGCTCAAAAATCCTTCGTAGCTTTCAATCGTTGGAACCAACACAGGCAGAAGCAGTAGGTCCTGTTGCACTTAAATGGGTTGCCTCATTTGCTCTCTTCGCACTGTGTGTTCAGATGAGCCCGATGCTTTTTATCGCTTCATCGACAGTTGCGAAAACAGAAGTTGTTCTTTTACCAACTCGTGGCGAGGTTTCTGTTTCAATTGGTGGAATGTGGCAGACCGTAGATAGAGAATTGGTTTTAGAGCCAGGTATGCTTCTTCGTACACACGATGGTGAGGCAAGTATTTTGTTACATGATGATGGTGTTATTCGTTTGGCGGAAAAAACAACAGTACAGATTGATGATTTAAGCGATAGGCTAGATGCTGTATCTTCTGTAGAGCCTGTTATTACTTTATTTACAGGTAAAATTTGGGTACAAGGACTTGTTCCACCACAGCTTCCAGGTATTACTATTGCTAATAGCTTTGGTTCTGTAACAGTAAATAAGGGAAGCGTATCTATAGCAGAGGATGATCATGTTGATGTTGAAGTCTACGATAGAAGCGCAAGTGTGACTCGAAATGGAGAGGCGGTGTACCTCGCATCAGGAGAACGTACACAACTTTTTGAAGATAATCCTGTTCTTCTTGTGAAAAAGATTCCAAACAAGTGGTATCAGTATGTATGGGCAGACCAAAACTTACAGAGGGATGCTGTTCATAGACATGGAATCGCTCAGCAACAACATGAGCGTCGTATTGCACAAGCAGGTATTTTACCAACATCGAGGCTTTATCCTGTAAAGCGCTTTGCAGAACTTATGGATGTTATGATGACATTCGATACGGAGGTTCGTGTTCAGAAGCGATTGCAGCTCGCTGAGACTCGTTTAAACGAGGCTGCAGCGTTAATTTATGAGGGTGAAGAAGCAGATGTTGCCCTTAATGATTATAAAGAAACACTTCAACTTCTCGCTGCGAATGATTATAAAAATGGAAGTCTAACAGAGCACCTTATTCAGCAGGCTATTGCTGAAAGTGCATCACAATACTCTGCAGTACAACCTGGTGATGAATCGTATGTTATTACGAAAACTGTCCTTGAGGCGAGCGCAGGCCTTCCTACTCAAGTTGGTGCAGAGGAGCATGCACAGGGAACGTTACTTCTTGATGGACTTGCTGTATTGGTGCGCGCAGTTGAAGAAGGAAATAGTGATATTGTTCGTACAGTATGGTCTGACTTACAGCCATACTTAAAAGTATTTGAAGATGAAAACTTGGTTATGAATCCTTTGATGTATAAAGAAGCAAAGACACTCCTTGCATTCCTTGCAACCTCACTCCATGAGGCAAATGGCCGAGGAGTGGACATCGACCCTGTTCTTCTTAGTGATATTGCATCGTACCTGCCAGCTCCAGCTGATACATCAGTTGTTACCCTTTCAGAAGATGAAATTATGGAGATTGTTATGGGTATTAAAGAAAAGATTTTTGTCTACGACATGACAAAGCCGCGTATTAATCAATTCGTTGCTGAAATGAAGGCTCTTGAGGGTCACCCAGATCAGGGTCGTATCCTAAGGCGTCTTGCAATTACACTGCCAGATGGGCCAGAAAGCTTCCCAGATAAGGTCTATAAGGAGATTGTGAAGCTTCGATGGGAGAATGTTGGAGCAACTATCTAGCTATTAAAAATAGGGGATTTCGATTGTGGTCTATCCTCGTCTTTACCTACACTATATTTATGTACGTTATTGCAGAACTCAAAAAAGGCAAAGCCGTAGTATTGGATGGAGATCCATACCTTATTACATGGAATCAGTTTTCAAAGGCTGCACGCCAAGGTGGTTGTATGGCAACAAAAATGAAGAATCTCAAGACAGGTGCTGTTATTCAAAAGACTTTCCAAGGTAATGATAAGCTTGAGCCAGCAGATGTTGGGTATCGTAAAGTACAGTACTTGTACGGAGATGGTGATGTGTTCACGTTTATGGATCTCACATCATACGACCAATTTGAACTGACAGCAGATACCATTGGAGACGATGCAAAGTTCTTATCTGAAGGACAAGAGCTCAATGCTATGGTTTTTGAAGATTTACCAATTGGTATTAATCTTCCAGCTACTATTGAAGTGAAGGTTGTCGAAACTATCCCAGGAGTAAAAGGTGATACTGCGACTGGTGGCACAAAGCCTGCAACACTCGAGAGTGGTGCAACAGTTAACGTTCCGTTGTTTATAAATGAAGGGGACATCCTCAAAGTAAATACAGAGTCTGGTTTGTATATGAGTAGAGTTGAATAATTGTAACTTTTGAAAGATCAAAAGTAACCAAAAATCTTCGCCACTGATATGGACGAAGAAATAATAGGAGCACAGAGATGTGCGCTCCTTGGTGTTCGCTAAATAGGAGTAAGTCGGTGTGATCTTCGTCCATACTACAGTGGCGGGACGAACCCACCTTGTTTACAAATAACAGAGCTCCCCTCTCCTGGAAAGGAATTAGGCGTGGAAGGAGAGGGGTTGGGGGTGAGGTTGGGAAAAAAGGTACAAGAGAAATAGCGGAGCTGCTTAATAGTAAATTATAGCTTCTTCTTTAGTATCTCATTTACTTTTCCAGGATTCGCTTGTCCTTTGGACTCTTTCATAACGAAGCCGACAATAGCGCCAAGGGCTTTCTCGTTTCCGTTTTTGAAGTCCTCGATTGCTTTTGGATTACTGTCGATAGCTTTCTGCACCATCTCTTCGATTGCACCATTATCGCTGATTTGTTGCATACCTTCTTCTTCAATAATTATTGTTGCAGATTTTCCAGTTTCTACCATTTTTTGAAGCACATCTTTTCCTGCATTTGCGGAGATTGTTCCATCGTCGATCTTTGAAACAAGCTCCAAGATAGCCTCTGCATTTGGACCATCAACTATTTCTTTTTCTTCTGTATTGAGGAATCCGAGTAGTTGCATAAGAACTAAGCTTGATGTTCTCTTGGCATCTTTTGTCGTGTTGTAGACAGCATCAAAAATAGACCGTAGGTCGCTTTGATCTACAAGCTGCAGTGCTTGTTTTTCATCAATGCCCATTTGCATGTATTCCTCTTTCTGTTCGCGTGGAAGTTTTGGCAGTGTTGCAGAGACTTTGTCTATATCCTTTTGTGTGAAGGTAAGCGGTGGAATATCTGGCTCTGGGAAGTAGCGGTAGTCATCTGCTGTTTCTTTTTCACGGAGCAAGCGTGTTTTTCCAATGTCATCTTGCCATCCGACAGTAATATCTCCTTCTCGTGGACCATTATTATCTTCCCATTCTTTTCGTAGACGCTTCTCTTCATATTGAAGCGCCCTCTCTAGTGCTTTGAAGGAGTTTAGGTTTTTGATTTCACTACGAGGGTTTAATTTTTCAGTTCCTTTTTCACGTAAAGAGATAGATGCATCGAAGCGCATCATGCCTTTAAACATATCTGCTTCGGATGCATTTACAGCAATGAGAATGCGACGAAGCTCTTGTGCAAAGGCCACAGCCTCTTGCTCACTACGAAGGTCTGGCTCGGTAACGATCTCCATGAGAGGGGTTCCAGCACGGTTGTAATCACAGAGTGTTATAGTTCCTTTGTGGGTAAGCTTTCCTGCATCGTTTTCCATGTGAAGCCTTGTGATGCCACATGTTTTTGTATCGGATACTTTTCCAGAATCATCAATGATGTCATATACAACAGACCCTGAAGAAGAAAGAGGGAAGTCGTATTGAGAGATCTGAAATCCCATTGGGAGATCTGGATAGAAATAGTGTTTTCTATCGAAGTGGTTTTCTTTATTTATTGTGCACTTTAGAGCAAGTGATGCTTTCATTGCTTTTTCAATTGCCACTGCATTTGGTGCAGGAAGTGTTCCTGGGTGTCCCATACATATAGGGCAGACAGTTGTATTTGGTGCTTTTCCAAATGCATCGTTATCACAGCCACAGAACATCTTTGTTTTTGTGCTCATCTGGGCATGGACTTCAAGGCCGATGATAACTTCTAAGTCTGGGGTCATAGTTCAGCGTAATTGTAGCAAAAATCAAAGTAAAAGCATGGAAAAACAGCCTGCTTCCGATGAAGGTAGCAGGCTGAATCGAATCAGTGATTCACTTAGCTGATCCAGAGGGCGTAAATGAATCCGATGGATCCACATGTAGCTAATCCGGAGAGGATGACTGCTGAGATCGAGTCGATCTCAGATGACCGCACGGGGAATACCCGTACGATCGATCTTGAACTCAATATGTTTTTTGGAAACCGAGGTTTCCTCATTGTGTCACTAATTGTGACAATACGAGTTGGATCTTTAAGATCGGCTTTTGCAGGTGACATAGAGTCACACTCCTCCTAGAGAAAAGGAACTGAAACGTATAGATATTATACCATATAATTAAACAGTGTAAATACCCTGCATTTTACGTGTAATCAACAATTAGAACCCCATTAAGGTGATCTAGTTCATGTTGCATTACTTTTGCATCAAGGTCATGTAGTCGTCTCTCTTGCTCCTGACCCTTTTTGTCAGTGTATTTTATAGTGACTTCTACAGGTCTCTCAACGTCTACTTCGATCTTTGGAAGACTGAGGCATCCTTCTGTCATGACGGAGGTTTCTTCGGATTTCCAGAGGATTTCTGGATTGATCATTGGAGTCATTTTTCCATAAAGCATTACAAGGCATACTCTGACAGACTGCCCAATTTGTGGAGCAGCAAGACCAAGACCCTCTGCATTTTTGACAGTTTCCTCCATATTTTTAATAAGTTTTATCACTTCCTTTGTCACCTGAGAAACAGGTGCGGCAACTGCACGTAGTACTTCTGTATTTTCGCCTTTTATAATAGGTAGGATTGCCATTATGCAACCATTTTCTGCTTTCCAGCCATTCTTCGCAACTGATCTATGTTAGAAATTTTACCTGCTTCTATCATTTTAAGCAGTGCTGTAGCCGTCATAATAACGTCTGGAAGGGCTCTGTGGCGGTCCTGAGGCATAGATATACCCAGTCTTGCAGAGACTGCATCGAGGTTGTGTCTAAATTCACTTGGGTAGAGAGTTTGGCTGAGCCTCATTGTACAGAGGCATTCTGGTACTTCCATGTAGCCCCAACAATGCTCTTTTTCAATTTCTAGGAATCCAAGGTCAAAGTTTGCATTATGTGCGACGAGAATGGTGTCTTTAGCAAATTCAAAAAACTCGGGAAGGATATGGTCAATAGTTGATGCTGTTGCAACATCTTCATCTGATATTTTATTTACTTGCTTCGCTTCCCATGGAATTGTTCGTTCTGGATTAACGAGTTTTACAAAGTTTAAATCTTCGCGGATAACGCCATCTACAATCTTTAGTCCTGCAATTTCAATAATTTTATCGCCTTTGCGTGGGTCCAGACCGGTAGTCTCTGTATCAAAAACGGTGAAGGTCGGGAAAGTGGACATGGGTGATTGACTATAGCGATCTTGAAGCCCAAGTGCCATACTACTTTTATGAATGTTCTTACTGTTGATGTAGTCCTTAAAAAGCTTAAAAAACTCTATCCAGAAGCAAAGTGCACCTTGGATTTTACGGACCCTCTTCAGTTACTTGTTGCAACTATTCTTGCAGCACAGTGTACGGATGCACGTGTTAATCGGGTGACGAAGTCATTATTTCAAAAGTACCACGTACCACAGGATTACTTGAATGTACCAATAGAAGAGCTAGAGCAAGACATTCGAAGTTGCGGCACGTTTCACATGAAAGCAAAAGCTATTCAGGAAACTTGTGCGACAATCATCAGAGATTTTGATGGAGAAGTTCCACGCACAATGAAAGGCATGCTCACTCTAAGAGGAGTAGGGCGTAAGACTGCTGCAGTTGTTTTGGCGACTGCATTTGGTGTCATTGAAGGTATTCCGATTGATACACATAACATTAGACTCCTCAACAGAATGGGTCTTGTAAAAACGAAGAATCAGAACCGTATAGAACTCGAAATGATGGAGAAAACTCCTCACAAAGATTGGCCAATACTTTCACATCTGATGGTTGCTCATGGCCGTGCTGTTTGCAGTGCATACAATCGTCATTGTGCGGCGTGCCCCCTGAAAGAGAATTGCCCATCATCACTTGTCCATAAGAGAAAAGATCTTTCGAAATTGGTTTCGTAGGATGTCTCTTGTATAGTGATGATGTCTTTTTACACATTTTCTTATGCGTTCTCCATTGTTTATACTCTCGCTTATCACATTGATTCTTACAGCGTGTAATGTTCCTAAAGATCTTCAGCCTGATGTAGAAAATCTGCCACAGGAACAAATAAATGCTATTGAAGTACGTCAAAAAATGCAGGCAGAGAAGGCTGCTGAAATGGAGCAGAAAGATGAAGTTCCTATGCAGAAAAATACCTACACTACATATACAAATGGTGTCATTGGAAACGGGCAAATATCGGTTCTGTTCTTTCATGCAACATGGTGCCCTGCATGTAAAAAAAATAATGAATTACTTGAAGAGTGGTATTCATCAGAGCAGTTCTCACGTTCTGTGTATAAAATCGATTTCGATACAGCAACTGAACTTCGTAAGCAGTTTGGTGTTACAGGACAAGATACATTTATTCTTATTGATGAGTCAGGGGAGGAGATCGAACGAATATCTTTCCCTTCTCAGTCTGCACTTCGTGCACTTCTTGGGTAATGCTTAGTCTGTATATCACCATGTTCGTGGCAGGAATGCTGACCATTCTTTTGCCATGTATTTTGCCACTCGTGCCAATTGTCCTTGGTGTGTCTATAGCAGGAAAAAGTAAGTGGAGACCACTGCTGACTATTGCAGGAATGCTCGTTAGTTTTGTTGGTTTCACATTTATTCTTGTGACACTTCTTAGTCAGTTTGTGACGCTTTCGGACTACATTCGTATTTCAACGTATTATATCCTTTTTATGTTTGGTGTTGGGTTTTTGACACATAATAAGCAGTTGCAGCTTACAGGTGCTGTCCTTGGTGGGTTTTTCTACCATGAATACGGTTGGATCGTGATGACAATTGCACAGACTATTGGTGCGACACTTATGGAAGTCGGGGGATGGGTAGCGACACGCATTCAGCAGCTTGGAACAAATGTTCAGCAAAAGACGAGTGGAGAACTTGGGAAGGATAATTCCATCACAGCATTTATTATAGGTCTTACAATGGGGCTTGTGTGGGTTCCATGTGCAGGCCCTGCCCTTGGTTTTGCATTAACACTTGTGCGAGAACAGCCAGGGCTTCAGTCTGCATTACTCCTTCTTACCTATGGTGTTGGTACGGCAATTCCACTTTTAATTATTGGATACGGAGGACAAGAAGCTGTGCAGGGTAGTCGGAAGATTTCCCAGTATTCTGGACGTATTAAGCAGGTGTCTGGCATCATTCTTATTGTCACTGCACTTGCACTGCAGTATGGGTGGTTGCGGAGTATCGAATCATTCCTTGTGAGTAATACGAGCTATGGAAATATAGGAGTCGACCTTGAAACACAGCTCTTTGGGGATGAGATCCATCAACAATAGTGTTACACTTTTTATCCTATGAATAATGCAGATACTCAATACCTTCGGCTCCTTAAACAGGTAATGGATACGGGTACCCAAAAAGGGGACAGGACAGGGACGGGAACAGTCAGCTTGTTTGGTGCGCAAATGCGGTTTCATTTATGTGAAGGTTTCCCTCTTCTTACAACGAAGAAAGTGCATATGCGGTCTATTACACACGAACTGCTATGGTTTTTAAAAGGAGATACAAACATCGCCTATCTTAAAGAGAATGGTGTGAGTATTTGGGATGAGTGGGCAACGCCTGAAGGGGATCTTGGCCCTGTCTACGGAAAACAGTGGAGAGACTTTAATGGAGTCGACCAAGTGAAGTGGGTGTTAAATGAAATTCAAACTAATCCAACATCAAGAAGAATGATTGTAAGTGCGTGGAATCCAGAGTTCTTACCAAATACATCTATTAGCCCGAGCGAAAACGCGGCGAATGGAAAGATGGCATTGCCGCCATGTCATTGCTTCTTCCAGTTCTATGTACTGGACGGCAAACTTAGTTGTCAGCTCTATCAGCGGTCTGCAGATATCTTTTTAGGTGTTCCTTTCAATATTGCATCGTATGCACTACTGACACATATGGTTGCACAGGTGTGTAACCTAGAGGTTGGAGACTTTGTTCATACGTTTGGAGATGTCCATTTGTACAGTAATCATATGCAGCAAGCATTAACGCAGCTTGAAAGAGAGCCGCGTGCGCTCCCAACATTAAAGCTCAATCCAAATATCAAAGATCTTTTTGAATTTACCTATGATGATATAGAAGTGCTGAACTATGATCCACATTCTGGGATTAAGGCACCAATCGCTGTATAGTTTGTGCATGCGAATTTCGATAATAGTTGCGGCATCAGAGAATAACGTTATTGGTCGTGATAACGATATTCCTTGGCATCTTCCAGATGACTTGAAGCACTTTCGTCAAAAAACAGAAGGGCATCCAATTATCATGGGGCGTAAAACATTTGAATCTCTTCCAAATGGCGCTTTGCCAAAAAGGCGAAATATCGTCGTGACAAGAGATAGTGAGTACAAAGCAGAAGGTGCAGAAGTAGCATCGAGCCTTGATGAAGCAATTATGTTTGCAAAAGATGGACATGATACAGAAGAAATTTTCATTATTGGTGGTGCGGAGATCTATAAACATGCGATGCCACTTGCGAATTATCTGTACTTCACCCGCGTCTATGCGTGGATAAAAGGAGATAAAGAGTTCCCAGAGATTGGACCAGAGTGGGAAGAGGTCTCCTCAGAGGACCACCAAGCTGATGAGAAACATCGCTTTGCTTTTACGTTTAAAACATATATAAAGCGAGATCGACTACATTTATAAAATGGCTTATTTTAGCTAAAAATTAACATTTATCACCTTTCATATGTTGTGTTGGTTTTGTTTAAGAGTTCTTTACGTACACTACTGGCAATGACATCTCTTGATACAGCATCGGCCCTTTACGAGGACACTATAGATGGAACTGAACAAAGTTCTGCATCACTTGCAGCAGACCTTGAAAAGCGAGCACGTGAAGTACGTGAGGCAACATCTAATGAGGCAACTAGTGAGATTTCAGCTGAGGTGCGAGAAGAACTTAATGATGCTCTCGAAGGCATTGCACCTGAGGATGCAGAGAGCGAAGTGGAAGAGGTCGCAGAGCATTTGGATAGGGCTGCAAAGGATATCAGGTCTTCCATTGGTTCTACCATGATGATGAAAGAGCTTGATCCAGGTATTGCAGGACAAGCACAGCTTGGAACAAATAATGTCTGGATTGATAGTGATGCTATCAGAGCACAGAGTGGAGACTCTCTTATTAATACAACAGTTGCTGCCGATATTGCGAACCACGAAGAAGAACATACACGACAGTCTGCAGCTTCAAATCAGGAAAGTATTGAGGTGAATGGTCAACAGTTTGATGCACGAGAAATTCGTGAGGCGGCAGCAATTAGTGTTCAAAGAGAAACAGAATTCCTTTCTGCAGAATATAAGCAGATTACAGCTGCATTACCAATGGATGAAGCTGATAGAGCACTTGTACGCAAAGGAGACTTCTCTGGGCTTGAGCAAAAGAAAAACAATGGGTCAGTTGTGATGGTTGCTTAGCTTACGAGATGTAGGAATTCGTCACGTGTTTTTGAGTCTTTCTTGATCAGTCCTTTAACAGCTGATGTAATTGCACTGCTGTGTTGCTTTTCTACACCACGCATCATCATGCAGAAGTGGTGTGTTTCGATGATGACGCCGATTCCTTTTGGGCATAGCACCTCTTCAAGAGCGTCGCAGATCTGCTGTGTAAGGCGCTCTTGTGTTTGTAGTCGCCTTGCATACATATCGACAACTCGTGCAACTTTAGACAGCCCTAGAATGTGCTTATCTGGCACATATGCAACGTGCACCTTCCCTGTAAATGGCAAGAGGTGATGCTCGCAGAGGCTGTAGCATTCGATATCTTTTACAATGACCATACCATCTGTTTCTGCCTCAAAGAGAGCTCCGTTAATAACAGTATGTAAGTCCATATCATACCCACTTGTGAGGTCTTTCATTGCTTTTGCGGCACGTGCAGGTGTCTTAATGAGTCCTTCTCTTGCCTCATCTTCACCAATTGCCTTGAGGATTTTTCGGTAACAGTTTTCCATAGAGAATGACTATAGTTGTATCTCTGTTTTTATGCAGGATTGATCGAGAGTTTTTTTAAGGTGATCTATATAAAGATTTGATAACTCTGACAGTGGCTCTAGAACAAATCGCCTTTCTATCATCCGTGGATGAGGAACAAGTAGAGTTTCTGTATCAATTTCTTCATCTCCATAGAGAAGAATATCGAGGTCTATTGTGCGTGGACCTTTTGGGTAGGGGACTTCTTTTTGGAGAGTGTTTTCAATACTGCTCAGTATGGAATGTACTTCTTCTGGGGCAAGGTTTGTTTCTAATTTTGCTACTGCATTCAAGAAATCATCTTGGTCTTCAGCGTCCCTTGCAGCACTACTATAGACATGTGAAAAAGCAATGTTTGGAAACTGTTCTCTGAGCAAAGAAGCGCACATTTGCATGTTTTTTTCTGCGTCTATATTACTGCCGATGCCAATGTATACAATATTAAGTATTACGTATTAAGGACGGTTAATGGTAATAGCCACTCTCTCGGCGTCGGGCAGGGCAAATTTATCAACAGATACAGATACGTCTTTTGTAGAAAAGGTATCAAGGATCATCTGCGCACAGTCTTCAACAAATCGTTCTAGTGTTTTTCGTTTCGTTTTTCCAAGTTCTTGTATTTTTAATGCTACTTCTGCGTAATCAATTGCATCGTTGATATCATCAGATTGTGCAATGGCTCGTATGTCAGTTCGTATCCATACTGATACTTTTAGCTCTTGCTTTTCGGCCTGTTCTTCTTCGGTAATACCAATATGAGTTAAAACTCTAAGCTCTTGAATGAGGATGGTATCCATAGTCTAACCGCAGAATAATGCTTTGTTTTCTGCGAGTTTCGTATGTGCTACTTTACGGATAAGGAACCGTGTAATAATAATTGCTGAGAACATAGAGATAAGTACTCCCATTCCAAGTGTTACAGCGAATCCTTTAACGATAGATGTACCAATCACAAAGAGGATTGCACATGTAATAAATGTCGACATGTTACCATCTCGGATACTTGGCCATGCACGGTGGAAACCAGTATCTGCAGCAGTCTTAAGCATCTTTCCTTTACGAAGCTCTTCTTTCATGCGCTCGAAGATAAGAACGTTTGCGTCGACAGCCATACCAAGGCTGAGGATTATTCCTGCCATTCCTGCGAGTGTCAGCACAATGTAACTACTACTAAAGAGGAAAAGTGGAAGCTTGAGAACTGCGTAGAAAATAAATGCATATAAGCTAAGAGCAATATCTGCGATGAGCCCGAGCATTCTATAAACGAGGATCATGTATGCCATCAAGATAAGTACACCAATAAGAGCTGCTTGTAATGATGTACGAAGAGCCTGTGCACCGAGTGTTGCTTCTACAGTTCGTTGACCTGCAAGGTAAATAGGTGCAGGAATTGCTCCTGTATTGAGATCTGTTGCAAGTCTATTTGCTTCATCGAAGTTCTGTGTTCCAGTGATAACTGCTGTTCCTCCAATGATCTCTGTTTGGACAGTTGGTGCAGATACGAGCTGACCTCCAACAAAGATTGCGAGCCTCTTTCCAATATTTTTCTTTGTGAGTTCCTGGAAGAGTTCAGCTCCTTCGCTATCAAAGGCAATCTGTACGATAGGAATGTTTGTTGTAGAGTCGAGGGTTACTGTTGCTGTCCTGAAGTGCTTACCATCAAGGAGGGTATCACCCCAGCCTGTTGGTTGTAATGAGAAGAAGAGAGAACGTAGTGTAATCATTCCTTCCATGGATTCTACTTCTCCACGCTGTAGTCTTCCAATAGCTTCTGTTGCTCTATTACTTGCATCATCTCCTCGAATTGTGAGTTGTTCAAAGCTTGCTGTACTTGGGTTTAAGGTAGGGACTTTGTCTGTACGGATAATATGATAACCAAATTGTGTTTCCACAGGGTCTGAGATTTCTCCTTTCTTCTGTGAGACAACTACTTTTTCAAAAGGAGCAACCATTTTCCCAATACCAAACGTACCGAGGTCGCCACCATCTTTTCCTGATGGGCCATCACTGTACTGTACTGCCAGAGTTTCAAAACGGGCTCCGTTATCGAGTTTTGCTTTTACCTCCTGAGTAAGTGCCAAAGCTTCTGCCTTTGTGCGTGTAATGTCTTTGTTTGCAGATGACGCTCCTTTGTATGCAATAAGAATGTGACTTGCACCCATATCTGTTACTCCTGGAACGATCTTTCGGAGGAAAATTACTGATGCAGTATTGTCATCAATAGTAATCGTACGGAGATCTCCTAGTTGCATATCTGATATTGCTGTTGTTATTGCTTCTGGTATGTTCTTATCAAGAAGTGTATCGGTGAATGTTGTATGAGTAACACTACTACTTTCCTTTGAAAGGATATCAAATGCTTGAGATGCATCGTTTACAATGCGGCCAGTCTGGGTTTGTGCGCGAAGCACTTCTGTAAGGAAAATCCCAGGAATTTCTGTTGTTGTTTGTTCTCCTGCGCTATCAGTTGCGTTTGCAGTGACAAATCCATCGTACTGAAGTACACCACTTTTTGGAGTCTTATTCCATACACCTTCAAGCCCCTTTGGAAGAGCATCTTTAAAGTAACGAGTCTCCGGCCTATATGACACGGTGATATCAGAACTTAGATCTTGTCCGATAAGGTCGAGTGTGACGTCTGGGTCCTTTAGCTGATCTCGTACTTCTTTTACATGGGCACGAATTTCTGCTTCGTATTCATCTGTTGCTTCTGTAAGTTCTTCTTTGAATTCGAGCTGAATAGTTTTTCCAACAGTAGAAATACATACTTGTGTATCGACAACTCCTGGACACTCCACAAGGAGGTGCTTTTCATCTCCAATGTACGAAGGGGTAATCACAGCTTCACTGACACCCATCGCATTGATACGTCGTTCAAGTACAGTCCGAATTGCTTCTACAACACCTTCTTTTTGTTGTTGCACACTATAGAGTTGGTTTTGAGCAGCGATAACTTTATCTGGACTTGATCCTTTTGCTTCTAGTTCAGCAATTTCCTTTTCGAGAGTTTTAATCTGGTCTGCCATTTCTTTTTCAGAAATGCGGAAGTCGAGTTGTGTTCCTCCAGCAAGATCGAGTCCGAAGTGAAGAGAAGGAGCTTGCATAAATGCTGGTGCCCACTCTTTTACACTTTGTGGTAAAGCAATCACTGTTAATGCGATTGCACTAACGATAGAAATCGTTGGCCATGTGTATGATCGTTTAGATGTCATTATTGAGATTGAGTAAATGTCATATTAATGCTGACGTTCATATCATCAGCGAATATCTCAGCAATTTCTGCAGATGGAACATTTGGAATAGTAATTGCACCATCAAATGAATCTTGTGAGATTGCGAAGTTTGCTGCAAGTTGATTGCGAATAAAGAGGCCAATATTCTCTCCTACGTGCTCACGGAAGAGAGTGTCCATTTTCTTTGTTCCTTCATCAGTGAACTGTAAAAGGATTTCTCCATGATGGAGAGGGTCGTTTTCAACTGCTCTACTCTTTACCCACGTCATGTCTTCTTTATTGATACCAGTTGCTCGGAAGCTTCCGAGTCCTTCTACTTTAATATCGCCTTCTTGATGCTCATCTGCTTGAAGGCGGATTTCAACAATAAATGGGGTAGTTAGCTCTTCGAGAAGTTGTTGCATGGCATCTTCATTTGTTCCTGCTATTTTGATAACTGCAGTTGCACTCTCTCCATAGGTAACGTCAAAATCTGTTAACTCTGTATCTAGGCGCTCTAAACGTCTTTCTGTGACATGTTTTGAGGCAAGAACAAGTTCTGCTCTGTCATCGTTGCCATTTGTCGTGAATTCTACATCCATAGAAATACTTGTAGAATTGGCACAACCGCTGAGAACAAGCACAAATAGCGTAGGAAGGAGTAATTTCTTCATCGATACAGAGTGTAGGGCAGATGTTGTCGGAAGAGAATCGAAATTTCTCGATTATTTCTTCTGCAAGATTGTGCCTTCGCGGAGCATTTTTCCTGTTAGATCAACTCCTTTAAGGTGGCAGTCTCTATCGAGGACACAACTGTCTAATACACAGTCCTCTATGACACAATTTTCAAACAGAACAGTATTGCAAAGCTTGGAATCTACCACTGTGCAATTTCCCCCAATAACAACACTTCCTTCACATGTTGTGCGGTCAAGAGATACTCCTTCTTCTTGAATGACGGCGTTTCCAACAAGGGCTTTTGTTGCTTCGATGTATGCATCGAACGATCCGATATCAAACCATGGCTCTGTAAATGTGAAGCATTCAATAGGGAACCCTCTTTGTAAGAGTTCTTCAAAGATGCCTCCAACATTATCTGGGTGTTTTGCTGCATGTTCGATTAATACAGGGAGTGTCGATGAGGGTAGAAGGGAGCATCCAGTATTGACGAGTGTTGTTCTGGGCTCTTTTGGTTTTTCTTCAAAGGCTTTTACACTGCTTCCCTCAGCAATAACTGTTCCAAATGCTTTTGCAAGTTCGAGCGACCCTATGTCATGGACGGCAATAAGTGTTGTGTTTGGTGTAGCTGCAGCAAGGAATGTGTCAAAAGAAAAGCCACAATAGTTATCACCTGTTAAGAGAAGTACGTCGTCTTTTATATTGTGACTGGTAATCCACTGTGCAGTTGCTCCAAGTGCACCGAGTTTTTGATCATCATTTTTTGTTTCCTCTATCAGTACTGAGATGTTTGTTCTTCCAGTAGTCTCTGCCCATTTTTCAAATGGTTCTTTGAAAAATGCATTTGTACTAATAGTAACAGGGATATCTTCTGGGATATCTCGTACGAGGTATTCAACAAGTGGAACTCCTGCAACAGGAAGCAGGGGCTTTGCTCTTTTTTCCGTAAGAGGCCATAGCCTTGTTGCAAATCCGCCGGCGAGAATGAAAGCATGCATATTATTTAAAGAACCACATCAATGGATTTTCTTTAGGGCTGACCATTGTGACAGGCTGACCTTCTAATGTTTCAATCTTTTCATCACGTTCTACAATGCCAAAGACAGACGGTAGCACCATGTAGGTAATTTTATTTTTTCTACATGCACTGAGCAGGTTTAATGATTGTTCGAGGTCGTTACATTGGATGAGGTGCGTAATACCTCCACTGAGTACGTCTTCAAGCTTATTGAGCTTTCCACGTACAGGAACGCCATCTATTTCGGCGTCTTTACATCCTTTTCCATCGAGAATAGCGACAGGCTTTAATGGGTTCTTTTCACGGTTTAGCTTTGCAACGAGTTCACGAGACTCACGCGTTACACCGACAATTAGCGTTGGGAATTCTGTTTTGGTGTGCAGATAATACCTAAGAATATATTCGAATACGATATGCCATGCCCATGTACATACTGTTGATAACACAAACGCAGTCACGAGAAGTAGCCTGCTAAAGAATGCGTTGTACTGGAAGTAATAGATAAGTGTAAAGAGGGCGACCCCTACTAATGCGCAATAACTAATATAGGCAACATTTCGCATTGTTCGTTGTCTTCGTGTGAGAGCAAATGTTCGTGTAGTCATCAGTACGATGAGCCATAATGGCGCAGTTAATGCGACTGCCTTCATGAATACGTCGAAGGGGAAGTCTGATGATAGAATAAAACCTACACGTGCAAAGTATGCGAGTGCATATGAGCCCATAAAGACAACAAGGTCTGTAAGAAGCCAAATGATAATAAGAAATTTGTGACGCATTGGTTGTAGTTTACCGCAATACGTTCGAAGTATTAAGTATTAGGTATTCAGTATTAAAATATCCCCCTCATACTTAATACTTACCCCTTAATACTTTATTTCTGTGCAAGATTTACTACATCAGGCTTCCATGCATATTGTAATTTTGTGATGTCCCAAGGAGCCTTTCCTTTCCAAATAGATTTTCCTTCCGCAATCTGTGGAATTTGTCCGTTAAAGATTGTGTCACGGAACCATGCGTACTTTCGTGCGATTATGTCGTTTTCTGTTGCACGTTTAGCAAATTGCTCATTTTGAAGTACAAAGTACGCGAAGCTTTCAGCGAAGTCTTCAAAAATATTGTACGACGCATATCCAGAGACAAAGTCTTCAGGACGAGATGTACTTCGTTGTACTTCTGATGTTAACCAAGAGATTTGGTAAAATCCGAGGCTCGGGTCGTTCTTGTAGATTGCTTCGTCACCATCACTGAACGAACTTTTTCCGCTATCAGCAGTTCCTGTTAAGCATCCGAGATCCCAGTTGTGTCCACTTTCGTGAACAAACAATGCACGGAACTCAGCGTCTGGCACTGTTCCATCGAGAATCATGACACTCTTTCCTGCAAGTCCTCTATTGTCTGGCTTCTCATATCGTACGTAGAAGTTCTTTAGTGTATTACGACACTGCTCTGGAAGTGCCATCAGTACATCATGTGCAATGAGCTTATGGTTCATTGTGATCTCTGGTCTGTCGAGCGCTGCCAAAAGCCTCTGCTTTGGTGCAACTGTTTTTGTCGTTATAATCGTTCGAGCTGCAGTCCGAAGGTATGATTCCTGAGCTGCTTTATTGGATACTTCTTCTTTTGTTTCTAGACTAAGCATTGTTGCAGTTTGTGCGCCAATCCTACTTGCAGATCCATCGATATCTGGTACGCTTTGGTCCTGCATACTGAGGGTGACCATTAATCCGAGAAGAGCTGTGCCGATGAAAAGAAAGGGTTTGATTCTCATATGCGTGGAAAAAAGGGAGATATTTATACTATAATTATTATAATATGTCAATGCTCAATAATGAGCCTGTAGAGGCTAGTTCTGCTATTAAACCAGGACAAGATCACGATATTCTTATCGAAAAGCTTACATTTGGCGGTGCTGGACTTGGTTCTATCAATGGCCAAAAAATATTCGTTCCCGGTGCTATTCCTGGCCAAAAAGTGAAAGTGCGTATTGTAAAGAATAAAGGCAGCTATTTAGATGCAAAGGTTGTGCAGGTTCTTTCGAGGGCAATTGAGGAGATTCAGCCTCGATGTAGCCATTTTCATGACTGTGGAGGCTGTACATGGCAAAACTTGCCTTACAACAAGCAAATTGATTACAAGGAAAATATTGTCCGTGAAACACTCGAGCATTTGACTCCTGTTGATGATGAGCTGCGAAAGCAGCTTCCTGGAAGAGTGCTTCGTATCATTCCAAGCCCACAGGTCTTTCATTATCGTAATAAGCTCGAACTAAGTTTTGGATACCAGCATATGCGCGCAGAGGAGAAGAATGGCAAAAGAATCTACTTTGATGAGAATCCGTCTATTGGATTTCATCAATCTGGGAATTGGGAGACGGTATTACCTGTTTCTGAATGCCATCTTTATGATGAGCAGATTGGTGTGTTATTGCAGGATGTAAACCGGTTCATGCAGGATACAAAGCTTCCAGTGTATAACCCAAAGACGCATAAAGGAATGCTCCGAAGCCTTCTTCTGAGGCGAGGTGTGCAAACAGAGGAACACATGATTGCTTTTGTTGTGAAGGCACGCAAAAAGGAGCTCGAGCCGTTGTTCCAGCATTTCATGCGTTTTGCTGGTCGTAGTGGGCTTTCATCTCTGCAAGTTATTGAGAACCATAGTGTTAGTGATAGACCAGAGGATCCTGTTGTTCACACACTTGTTGGAAAACCAACAGTGACAGAGCGATTGTTTGACCTTGAGTTTGAAATTTCACCATTCTCGTTCTTTCAGACAAATACGCTTGCTGCTGAAAAGTTATACAAAGCAATTGCTGATGGAGCAGACCTTTCTCCACGGGATACCGTGCTCGATGCATACTGTGGTATGGGAACAATTGGACAATATCTTGCGAGGTATTGTGACAAGGTTATTGGTGTTGAAAGTCATCCGACAGCTATTGATGATGCACTCAAGAGTGCAGGAAAGAACCGTATTAGTAATATAACGTTTTATAAAGGGCGAACAGAGCAGGTGTTACATAATCAGTTAAAGCACGGTGGTAAATATGCGTTCGATGTCATTGTTGTCGATCCGCCACGACCAGGGCTTCATCCAAAGGCACGTGAGGCGATTCTTGCACATGCACCGAAAAAAATTGTGTATGTATCGTGTAATACATCCACGTTTGCAAGAGATCTCGGGGAGTTCCTCAAAGGAGGATACGAGCTGCGCACAGTACAACCTGTTGACCTCTTCCCTCATACAGCACATATAGAAACTGTTGCCGTTCTACAGAAAAAATAATGAATAAAGTTACCCTTCTTGCCGTTGGCTCTGTGAAAACAGCTTGGGCCAAGGAGGGATGTGATCAGTATCTTGATCGTATTGATATCGATGTCATTGAAGTACCAGCAAGTAAGCAGAAGGATGAGCTCAAACAAAAAGAAGAGGATTCAGATGCTCTGTTAAAGAGGCTTGAAAAGATGAAAGGAGAAGTTTGGGTGCTCGATGACACAGGTATTTCGATGACATCGCTTACTTTTGCAAAAACGCTAGAGAAGTGCCGCGACTGTAGTGTTCCGCTTATCTTTGTTCTTGGTGGTGCGTTTGGCCTGACAGATGCTGTACGACAGCGGGGTGATACACTTCTTCGTCTCAGTGAGATGGTTCTTCCTCATGAGCTTTGCAGAGTGGTTTTTTTAGAACAGCTGTATCGTGCTCATCAGATACAAAAAGGAACCGGGTATCATCATTAAATGAGTAGTTCCTCTTTCTGCTGCTTACTCCATTTCTTCACTTCAGCTTCCCGTTTGCGGGCCTCGCTGAGGGTTTCAAATTCTTCGTGATAGATAAATGTTACAGGGCCTTTTGCCCGTGTGTACTTTGCACCTTTTCCTGCGTTGTGTAGAGCCTCTCGTTCTTCGAGGTTGACGCACGTACCACTATATAAAGAATTATCACTGCAACGTGCGAGGTAAAAGTAGTGAGGCATACACAAAGTATACCACTAGCAATGAGGACACTTGCAGGTGAGGTCTTCCATGTATTCTTTGCCATAATTATAGGTCAGTTCTTCGCCTACTTTAATATTCTTTTTTGCGTAAATGACAATTTTTTTACCATCAGCGTACGCTATGCAGTTTGGTTTACATGAATGGTTGATGTATCTCGCAGTGTTATCGCGCCCACTTCCATCAATAGTCCACGGTGTGTCTGTGACCTTAAAAAGGTAGAGGCCACCTTTTTCATCTGCTTGTTCATCTGTAATGAGTGGTCCTTTGTACTCGATGATAAAATCATCTTTTGGAATATCATTCTCTGCAAATAATCCAAGGCCTGCGAGGCCTTTCTTTGTGGTAACAGGATGTTTTGGCCGATACTTTCCAAGCCAGAATTTCATAGCCGCAAGATACTATCAAAAATAATCGTTACGGCAATCAGAAAATATGTATGTATTCAAAATACACAAGGTCATATAAGAGACAAAATGACCAATATAGGTTATTGTGTATTTTTACAGATCGAAAGGATTATGAAAAAAACAATCACATTATTGGCATTTGCAGTTTCGATTGCAGCATTTTATGCACCTTCTACACAGGCATATTTTAGAACAATACAAGGCGTACAAAACTTAGAAACAAAGCAGGTGGTTCCTTCAACCTACTATAATATTGGAACCCCTCGTTTTCGAACACAAACAGGACGCAGTGTCCCAGTCGTGCCAACAACTGGAACGTACGATAGGCGAACAAACAGGTCAATCGCATCAGATGACATGGCACGCGGTAGTATTCGTTCGTTGTTTGCGCATGTTGGGCTAAGCCAAGACAATACATATGCGCATTACGATAACGATCAATACAACGATAGTAAGATCAAGTTTCGTACACTCACATCACATACATGTTTCGAGCCTGTTGGTTCTGAAATTGTTCGTTGTCAAAAACGCTTCGGATCGTTTTATAACTTAAAAGAATCTATTCTTGATGGAAGCATTTATACAATTCTCGTGGAAAATAACCCAAATGTGTCAGTAAATATAAAACCTCTTTATGAGGATATGGTTGCTGAAATTAAAAAAGATAATGCATCTGTTAAGGTCACAGAAGTGAAGGACTTTGCAGAAGTTAACGTTCTTATGCGAGATCGTATGCAAGCTGTGTGGGATAGGTGTAAAACACAAATGTCAAATCATAGAGATGCAGCGAGATGTTACATCCGTAATGATAGACAGTATTTGGATAACTAAAATGTATTCTCGCGAAGATTCAAATTTGGTAGCCCGTAGGGGAATCGAACCCCTGTTACCAGGATGAGAACCTGGCGTCCTAACCATTAGACGAACGGGCCAACGCCCTTGTAGTATAAGCAGTACTTCGCATTTCTTCTACAAAAGTAGTGATACTTTTTCAAGAACACTATTGATAGTTTCTGGGGTAGAATATTCTAAAAATTGAGCTTTTCGAGCTCTCCAGTCTAAGCTGCGTATATGATCTGCAAGGATCACACCTGTTGTTTTTTGTGTTGTATGAAGTGTAACTTCAAAGGGATACCCTTTTTGCTTCGTTGTGATGGGACATGCGAGCATGAGGCCTACTTTTTCATTATATTTTTTTGGAGACAGTACAATTGCTGGCCGTTTTCCACCTTGTTCATGGCCAGATTGTGTGCTGAATTCCAAGAGAATGATATCTCCACGATTTGGGATAAACGGTTTTACCATGCTTCTACCCCTTGAATGGAGCCAAAGTCTGTTTCGCTATGCATGTTACTTTCGTGTACTTGTTCTAAAAGCGCATCGAGGGAAGGGGTAGACTTGGAAAGAATAAGTGTATTTTTGTGCGCAAAAAGCTCTAACTCGTTTCCTTCCTGTATGTCGAGCTGCTCTGTAAATACTTTAGGTATGCGTAATCCTAAGCTATTTCCCCATTTTCGTATGTGTAGTTTCATATTATAATTATATATTGTATATACTTTTGGAAAAAGTAGTACGATCGTACACCTATAATCTTCGATTGCCAAGAGATTTTAGATGTTTGTATTTCTGTATTTCGCTATCCTTTTACCTATGCGTATTCTTGCACTTGAGACAAATCCAGAAAATATCAAGAAACAATGCCTTTCCTCAGGGGAAGAGGTGGTGCTTATGACGTATTACCATGCATTGAGCTTCTTTTTTGCCTCTATTCGAGAGATTTTCTTTACTATTTTTATTTTTGGACTCGGGATAGGTCTTTGGTACATCGGTGCTCCGATGCTGTGGACTACGGGGATTTTATTTTTTATGTGGTTTTTCTTCATATTTTTCAACATTATGAAGGCATGGATAGACTGGCGGTACGACTTTATTTTAGTGACAACGGACAAGCTTGTTCTCGTTGATCAGACTTCTCTGATCAGGCAGAAAATCAATCCGATCCATCTCGAAAATATTGGTAGCATCGCATCTGAAACACAGTATTGGAATTTATTTGGCTTTGGAAAGGTTATTATTAATCTTAAAGAGGGGGAAGGAGGGAATGTTACTACATTGAAATTTGTTCCAAATGCAGATCAAGTTTCTGCAAAAATATCTAGCACAGTGACATACTATCAGCGATACGTTGATGGTAATGGTCCAACTCGGCCAATTCTTACCCCTTACCAAGAATCTGTCGCAACGCCTCAAGTTGCTTCTGATTCACCACCTTCAGCACCTCAGAGTCCGCCGCTTTCCTCATAGTATCGACAGAACCAAACCGTTGAAGTAGCTCCTTTTTTGTGATGTTTCCGATACCAGGGATAGTGTCGAGTGCAGAACCAATAAGCCCTTTTGCGATCCGCTTTTCTCTGTGAGAGTTTGCAAACCGATGTGCTTCGTTTCGCAGTCTTTGAAGAAGGAAGCTTGCCTCGGAATCTTTCGGGAGATTTTCTGGTAAGGAGTTGCCTGGTAAAAATACCTCTTCCTCTCTTTTTGCGAGTCCGATGACGGGAATGGTCATTTTCATCTCATCTAAGACAGATTTCACTGCACTCAGTTGCCCCTTTCCTCCATCAATGACGAGGAGGTCTGGCGTTGCATTGAGTGATACATCTGTTGATGTTTTCCTCCGGTGGTACACATGCTTCTTCTGTACCTTGAAGTAGTCTGGCATGCCCTTTACTGCTTCCATAAGACCATGAAGAGCGAAGACATCTGTATGTTCATTTTTTTCTACACAGAGATACCATTCTTTTTTCCCTGCCTCTTTCTCTATGAGGTCGAGAGCACTATGAAGTAGTGCGTCGTCTTTTGTATGAATAATTATTTGTCCGTAGAGAGCAGGGTCTTTTACTGATTTTCGTAGGTCTAGTGTGATCAGCTCGGTATTATCTTTGCAGATTTTCCATACCTCCTCTTTCCAGTTTTTTGGAATTGCTAGTCGGTCTTTACTGCTTTCTACCCACTCTTCTCGCTCTTTCTTTTTCAATTTTTGTAATGCAAGAGTGCCATCATCTTTTTGAAGATAGTGAAGACGACGCCTGAGCACTTCTTTGAGAGCTTTGTAATCATCGATCTCACCAGTTTTTATCGTTCGTAATGTAAAGGATCGGTAGTCTTTATTAGCACTCTTGCCATTTTTCATGACAACCATTGATCCTACTGTTTCTGTTCCTCCAAGGTGCGAGATGTCATACCCCTCAATTCGCTTTGGAATATCTGGGAGACTCAGTATATCTTTGAGGTCACCGAGTGCATCAGCGATATTTTTTGATGCTGCTTCCCACTTGGCAAATTGTTGTGATATTTTTTGTGTAGCATTGCTTTGTGCAAGTGCTAAGAGCTTTGACTTCTTGCCTCGCTCTGCTGCTCTGAGCTCCACGTTTTTACCTCGCATTTTTGTTAGCCACTCTTCAAGGATTTCTCTATCGTCTGGTTCTTCAGGGATGACAATAAGGTCTGGTATTTCCGGAGCAGCGCTGTAGAGCTGCGGAATCAGTTGAGACAATGCTTCACCGATAGAGTCGGATGCTCCAACCACAGAGAAGCTACGTTCATCTATCACACGACCGTTACGCTCGTGAAGTACGACGACTTGAACTTTTCCATTGTGTATCGCAATGCCGATGGCATCGGTATCGTCACCAGAAGTGTCAGACACTGTTTGTTGTTCGCTCAGTGATGCGATGTACTTCAGTGTATCTCGGAGTTTTCCTGCTTTTTCGAATTTCTTTTCTGTTGCAGCGGTTGCCATCATATCTTTGAGTGACAGGACAGCGGTCGCATAGTCACCTTTAAGAAAACGTATTACTTCTTCGATGGATTCTCGGTATTGCTTTTGTGACACGTCGCCAACACAGAGTCCATTACATTTTCCTATTTGGAATTCTAAGCATGCGGTGTGAGGTTTTTTGTTTCTATTAAGCGCTTCTATTGATGCATTGCACGCACGATATCGAAAAATTTCATCGAGCATATCAAGCGTTCTTTTGATGTTGTAGGCTGTTAAGTAAGGGCCAAAGTATTTTGCTTTATCGTTCTCTATTTTTCGCACAATGGAAATACTTGGGTACTCTTCGTGTATTCCAATGCGGACATAGACATAGTTTTTCCCATCTTTCATTAGCACGTTATATTTTGGCTGAACTTCTTTAATAAGGTTTGTTTCAAGAATAAGTGCTTCGAGTTCTGATGTTGTGATAGTGACATCAAAATCCGCAATATTTTTTATGAGAGATATCTTCCATGGCCCAAGGTTTTTATCAATTTCTTTTTGTACGTAGCTTTTCATTCTATTTCTAAGGTTTTTTGCTTTTCCTACATACAAAATATCTCCTTTGACATTGAGCCATCGATATACTCCAGGCTCGGATGGAGCTTTCAGTACCCGCTTGCGTATTTCATCGAAATCCTGACTCATTAGTTGCTATCTTCTCACAGAGCGTTACTCTGAGCCAGTATGCGTCCTCTTGTTTCTGTTCTCGTCCTCAACTACCGCAATGCACATGCAACTGTACGGTGTGTACAGGCATTGCAAGAGCAAACAATGATAGATTCAATCGAAATTCTTGTGATTGATAATCACTCCAATGATGATTCTATTGGCATCCTAAGAAACCAGTTAGCCACATTTCTTCATGTGCAGATTATTGAAACGTCATCGAATGATGGCTTTGGCTTTGGGTATAATATTGGCCTCTCCTATGCAACAGGGGAGTATATTCTCTGTAATAACCCCGATAAAATACTCGAACCAAATGGAATAGAAAAAATGGTACGTCGTATGCAAGACGATACCACAATTGGTATTGTTGCCCCTCGGCTCATGCACAGCGATGGTACGCAACGCCTCTCTATCCGTCGGTACCCTCGTCTTTTAGATATCATCTTTCGTCGAAGCTTTATCGGCAATCTTTTCCCACACAGCCTTGATATATATTTGATGAAGGATGCAGATCGTCATATTGAGCAAGAGGTGGATTGGGCTATTGGAGGGTGTTTCATGATTAGACATGATGTGTTCCAACAACTTGGCGGTTTTGATCAGCAATTTTTCCTCTTTTTCGAAGACACAGACCTGTGTCGCAGGTGTCATAATCTTGGAAAAAAGGTGGTTTACCTTCCTTCTGTAATAGCTTCTGACAAAAAAAATCGATTAAGTGGAGAGTCATTTTTTGACTTAATATTAAAAAAAACAGGTAGAATACATCTTTCTAGTGCATTTAAGTACTTTTGGAAGTGGAAAGGGCTTCCTCGGTAGTTGTCCGCTTTTTTGTTGACGCTTGAATAGCTCTCCCGTAGCCTTTGACGGCTTTCTTATGGAAATGATTTTACTCAAAGCACAGGCGCGTCCAGCAGAGCCTTCAGCGAAGGTTATTCGTAGGCAGAGCCTTATCCCTGCTGTTGTGTATGGTAACGAAACAGAGAATACGTCTATTCAATGCGATTATAACGAACTTTACAAGGCATATGTACAGGCAGGAGGAAGCACAATTGTTGATCTTGATATCAATGGCAAGAAGGTACCATCACTCTTTCACGATATTTCATTCGATCCCGTAAGCGACCGAATTATTCATGTAGACTTCTATGCAGTAAACATGAAGAAGCCTATCGAAGCTCAGATTCCACTAGAGTTTACTGGAGAGTCGGAAGCTGTGAAGTCTCTTAGTGGTGTTCTTGTAACAACACAAGACCACGTTACTGTGCACTGTTTGCCAACAAATCTTCCTCATGCGTTGGAGGTAAGCCTTGATTCACTCAAGACATTTGATGATGCACTTCATGTATCAGACATTCTTCCACATGAAGGAGTAGAGATCATCGATGATCCAGAAATGATGATTGCCACAGTTCAAGAGCCACGTGCTGCAGTTGAAGAATCTGCTGCTGAGGAGGTAGCTGCAACCGATGCACCAAAGGAAGGCGACAATAAGAAGGCCGGTGAAGGAGAAGAGAAAAAGCCTGAATAAATATTCTTTCGATTCTATGATTTCTCGGTTTTTTTCATTTGTCATTATCACACTTTCGCTCCTCAGTGGAGTGGTTCTTTTTGCATATGTTTATCAATATCCAGAATCAGCTTTTCCAATACAGTCTCATACACAAGAAACGAAAATGGAAAGGCTACGTAGTGCACCTGGTAAAATACTTTCAAGTTTTTCACTTATTCCTCAGTTCAATAAAGAGCAGACGTTCTTTTCTGTTGTTATAGAAAATCATGATGATGCGCGACCGTACCACGAAGGTATAGAGGATGCAGTACTTGTTCAGGAATTTCTGGTTGAAGGGTTTATTTCACGTTTTGTTGCAACATTTGATACACGTCGTATTCCAAAAGAAATTGGACCAGTGCGTTCGTTGCGGCCATACTTCCTCGATAGTATCGCTCCGTGGTCTCGGACAGTATTTCATGCTGGCGGAAGTCCAGAGGCCTTAAAGCGCGTCACTGAAGGGTCACACTTCTTTGCTCGTAACCTTTTGTATTTCGATGATGAACATAACTCGTTGCGTAAAGATGGACCTCCTGCACCACATGATCTTTTCCTTAATAAGGCACTCATTCAGAAGTTTTTAGTTGAGGTTCCAGAAAGCCTCATTCATCCTGTTGAGTGGCCAGCTTATAAGCTCGGTATGCCAGAAGGAGGCGAAAAGGCAGAATCTGTTCGTATTAATTTCTTTAATGTGTTGCACAATGTGCTCTTTACGTTTCAGCCTCTGTCACAGAAATACGAACGAAAAAATGGAACAGAGATTAGCCCAGCACGGCCATCTACTATTGTCATTCTTGAGGTTCCAATCGATAACATTGGTGAATACGGAAGGCTCTTTATGACCCTTAATGGACGCGGAAAGGCACAGGTATTCCATAGTGGAAAAATGTGGAATGCACATTGGAGCAGATCAAGTTTTACAGAACCATTTCGTATAACAGATGAAGTTGGTGAAGAGCTTCCATTTGCAATGGGGCAAATCTGGATGACAGTACTTCCTACGCTAGAGCGCGTTAGCTGGGAGTAATACTACTCTCGTAGAAAGTCTGGAAGGATAAGAGGCTGTTTTAAGCCAGGTATTTTCTCGATAAGATCGATGTCTTCAATGGAAATTTTCCCAATGTAGAGCCGTTTTAAATCTCCTCCATTTTCAACAAAATTCTCAATAGCTTTTAGGCCCCGGAAATACACCATACTTTTCGTAAATCCTCCAGAATGTGACGTATCACTTAGTCCACGCTTCATTGTAATTGCCTGTGATAATGATTTTTCTGGAGTGTATCCTAGTTCTGTTTGTAGATATGTTCGAGTTTGGGCAAATGAGTGGTTGAGACTATACGCAAGTCCAAGCACATTTCGTGGTGCGTTAAACCTTTTTTCTGCATGCGGGTTGAGTACTCCATTTTGATTATATATCGCGAGTCCTTCCTGAGTATCGAGGTAGTTGGCGGTTCCTCTTCGTAGAATTTCATATAATTGATGAACACCATTTTCTGCAGTAAGTACGTGTGTTTCGATTTCGTGAGCAATAAGAGATGCTATGTGTTCTTTTGTGAAAAATGCACCATCACGAATATAGATCTTTGTGCCTCCTACTGTAACGTCTGCAACAAGATTTTGCCGAATGCTTACTTGCCAGTTATGCAAAGAGTATTTTCTGAGGACGTCTTCAAACATTGCTGCAGCTTTTTCTGCGTTGAACATATTTTTTTTAATGGGCTTTAAGTCACATGCGATTCGGTTTGCAATCTCTTCTTCTGCACTGGCAATAAGTTCTTTTGTCGGTTTTCCAAAGAGTATCTCAGATGCGGCTGTAAACTCTTCATTCTTACCTCTTGCTTCTAGTAGAACGATACGAGAGAGGAGTTCTTGCCTCTTTTTCTCTAGAAGAATACCAAGTGGAGTGTCATTTTTTACGGTTTCAGACAGTCGTTTTTTTGCATCATCAAGACCTGTTCCAATGTCAGAGTAGAGGAATGTTGGATTGTATAATGCATCTTCTTTTAAGCGTCCCATCTCTGTATCTAAATTTATCGGCTTTATATGCTTTAGAAGAAGCAAGTCTTTATCGATTTGCCCCAGTAACTTATCAACTGCTCGAAGATCAGTTTTTTGTACAGTATGTGTTTCTGGTGCGGACGTCTTTTTCTTTGATGGATCGATAAGAAAGCCACTAAGGTCTCGTGAGCCAATGATTGCTCTATCTGTTCCAAGTAGTTCTTTACCAAGAACGAGTGTTTGGATTTTCTTTCCTGCTAAGGTGAACTTTACACGGTAGAGTTCTTCGGTATCTTTATCTTCCTCTGCACCATTTTTCTCTTTGAGTTCATTAATAAGTTTTTTACTAAAGGTTGTACGTTCTTGGTCACTGGCAATTTTTGCATTGAGTTCTATATTTGATCCATCACCAAGTGTAATTGCAATGCGCTCTTCTACACCAAGCGTTGGTTTTGTTTTACCTGTTTCATTTTCTGATTTCTTCGTCTTACTACCAAAGAGGTCTTGGCCGAGTCGTACCCCTTTTTCTGGTGAGTCGACCTTGAGCCCTGTTACACGTTTTAATCGAGCGCGAAGTGGTGCTAGGTTTGCTACCTGAACCATCAGCCCTGCTCGTGCATTTACTTCGAGGAGCACTGGCCCCATTTGTTCATCAAGGGCGATATCAACGGCAAGGTATCCGATATTGGTTATTTGTTGAATTTTAGAGCAAATCAACAGTATCTCATCCCAGTAGGGGATTTGGTGACCTGCAGGAGAGCCTCCATGTGGTAGCTCGGTAATCATTCCATGGTACTGTGCACCATAGGTTGTAATGCCTTTTGCGATGTCTATTCCAATACCGAGCCCTCCAAGGTGAATGTTCGCTTTTCCATCACTATCTGCTGTAGGAATACGTGCCATCGCCATGACAGGCACGAGGTTAAATACAATAATACGTAGATCAGGAAGCCCTGCAGGACGAAACTTTGCAAAGCAGTTATGACTGTGAAGTACTTGCTCAAAGAATGCTGTGTCGAGCCTTCCCTTGAGGGAAAATTTTCCATCAAGAATGTCTTCAATGTGTTCACGAATTTCTTGGTCTGTCATTGGCGTCTTTCCGTTGCGTAGGAAACGGCCTTGTTTATCTCTGCCTCGGAATACAATGATTCCTTCGCCTCCGTATCCAAAATTTGGCTTTAAGACACATTCATTTGGAAGGTGAGAGAAATCAAATTGAAGGAGTTGATCTCTATTTTCTATGCGTCCAAATAGCTTTGCAACTGGAATACCACGTGCAGCGAGGTATGCCTTGCTCTTGAGCTTACTGTCAGCAAATGCGGTAACTTTCTTTGGATTGAAAGGTTTTATATATAAGAGGCTTCGTGCATTGAGCCCAAGAACGCCGGGATTCGAAAAGAAAGGAAACATGCTTATTCTTCTTCTTGAAGATGTTTAAAGACTTCTCGAAAGCGGAAATATTCTACAAGACGAAGCCCTGTCCATCGTCCAAGGAAGATATTGATAAGAACGGTAAACAATATAAGTTCTGGATATGCAAGAATAAGCGATTGTAAAAATGCCCACTGTACAATAAACACACAGAATAACGCCGCAAGAACTGTTTCTCCAATACCGAATGATGCCGCCTTCCACCCCTCTTCAGACTTCACTTGAAGGAAGCTTTCTGCCAGAGTCGACATAATGAGAAGTACAAAGATAGTATCACCCGAAAGCGTGATGCCAACATACGCACCAATACCGAGAAGAATGAGTACTGTCAGGCTTACAACAGTAAGGATTATTGCTACTTTTGGAATATACAAAAGCCTCCATTTACGCATAAATGCACGTGTTGCATATCCTGTAATAAGGATGAACAGAAGGAAGAGTAAGCCAATCTGCCAGCCAAGAGCCAGAAAGCTAAGTGCTACGATAGATGGTGTGTAGAGTCCAAATGTTGTGATTCCAATAACCTGCTTAAAGAACGCAAGGATAGTTGCAATAATTGGAAGCATCAAAAGAAGAATAACTGTTTGGCTCGATACGCCGTGCGTCAACATGTAGTTTACGAGTGATGAGAGTAGGTTCCATGGCCTGATGCTTGTTGAGTTTTCATCAACAACAATGGAGTCGATGTCTCTTTGCTGAAGAGTTTCCTTAAAGACATCAATGCCTGATGCAGAAATGAGTGGGTTTATTGCCTCTTTTCGTGTGACAAGAATTTGGTCTGGGCGAATAACTGTGAAAGGTCCACCAGCTGTCCTTGCTAGTGTTGAAAGGCTTCTATCTGTAATAAGAACGATTGTTAGGTTTTGAATAGATTCAAATTTGTCACCATTATTTTCGACAGCACGCATGAGTGCTTGCAGTCCTTTAATTCCTTCTGTCCATAACACGACTGCCTCTGCACCGTTAAATGTTGCACTTTCTTCATTGATCATCGTATACATAGATTCTTCTGTTCCAAGTGGAATGGCGGATTCCTTTGGTTGTAATACACGAAGGAAGACACCTGCCTCTGCTGCAGATTGAAGATGAAGATTTAATTTATCTGCTGAGATAGAACTATCTGCAAGGAGTATAATTTTTCTTTGATAGACAGTAATTGATCTATTTGATTCAATTGTAGATGTGACGCCATTTACCACTGATGTTATTTCAACGCGTAATTCTACAAGGCCCGCAGTTTCTGGTGTGAATACCGCTTCAACAGATCGGCTTATTGGATACGTACTATCACCTTTAAACCATTTGTAGGTAGGATTTTCTCCTACACCACGACTAGCGGAGGCATCGAGAACAATAGTACGTCCTACTTCGACTTCTTCAGGACCCGTAATAATTGCAGTTGGAGCATCAGCAGTTGGTGTTACGACTTGAGCAAACGATAGGGTTGGTAACGCAAGGAAGAGAAGTGCTGCAGAAAAATAGCGTTTCATAAAAAAGGAAGAAGAAATCTAGCGTTTGTTGACCACGTGTGTCTCTTTGTACTTAAGAACTTGAGACTTTAGTTTTTCAACACATCGGTCTACTGCTTCGAGCGAGTCATCTCTACGAGATTCAGCACGAAGAACTTTATTTGGTAGCTTAACCGTCATTGCTACTTTCATTGCATCACGCTTTTTCTCGGTCTCTCTGTGCTCTGCATCAATGCGTATGTAGGACCCATCGTCTTTAATTTTTTTGCAGTATGTAGCCAATTTTCCTATTTTCTTAGCGATTTTTATTAATTCTTTATCACTGTAGTGAAACCCTTTTTCAAAATGTTGAATATTCATACGATGAAGGGGGAATAAGCTAAAATCATTCTTAGGATACCACGTTTTAACTGTCTAGACATCAATTGCGTAAATTGCCTTGTTTATGCTATAATAATTGGAAATATACACAAATAAATCTAGTGCAATCTCAAGAAAAAACGCCCATGTACTTGGCTTTTGAAACGTTAAAAACACTTCGACATGCTCCGATGTCTGCCGATAAAGAAATGTCAGATATTTTGATATCAGTTCATGCCTTGGAAGAGCAAAGTGCATACTATGTGAGTTTTCGTGAGAATTATCAGTCTTTAGCAGATGATGTTCGATCGATTATTGATACCAATTTAGATATTCTTTCTCGTAAACATAGTGATATTGGTTTTGTGGAGTTAAAAAAGGCAACCGACAGAATGAACCTTCATGGCGTGTCATCAGTTCAGAAAAATGGCTTCATGAAGACAATAAAGAACTTTTTTAAGGTTCAAATTTTTAGTTAGCCTTCAGAAAGGCATAGAGGAGTATTTTTTGCATAAAATGCCTTATTTGTGCTATAATAGTTAGATTTATTCACACACATATATATATGTCAGGACCATCACAAACACCAAGCGAATTTAAGTCTCATCTTTTAAATAAGATTAATAAAAAAGAAGATATTACGATCACAGATCCTGATAGAGCGGAAGCAATGGAAGAAGTTGGTCGTCTTGAAAAAGCAAAGAGGGATAAGTTGCGTCAAAGTATTGAAGAGTATCGAACGACACCACCTGACACAATAGAAGAGCAAGAAGAGGAAATATTGAGCTCTTTAGAGAAAGAGATTGATAATGTGAATGCTCTTGAAGAAGCAAAAGGGAATCAGGTCATTCAAACACCAAAACAGGTTGAAAAACAATTGTCACCTTTTGAGAAATTTACGGATTCATTTACAGCTCCGTTAAAGGGCATAATGAAGTCACTTATTGCAGTCCTTCCTCTTTCCTTGGTACAGAAGCTTCGTGAGGCAAACCCAGGTGGTTTCTTTGGTCGTTATGCAAACGAAATACTCCAAGAAAAAGGTGTGTATGCAAAAATGGAAGAAGTATTTGGTTCAGATAAAATGAAGCGAACAACAGATGATGAGGCACACATTAAAACGCTGCAGCAGCAATACAATCGTTTGCCAGCACTAGATAGTGGATCGAAAATTTCTTTTGAAGAGTTTTATTCTGCAAAAATGAAGGCAGCCCTGAAGACTGGGTCTGCCGAATACACTTTGCTTGATGTTGTGAATGCAAAGGCAGATGTAGAAAAAGAGCAAAAGAAGGTAGAAAATGAATCAAAGAAGCAAAATGAAAAAGAAAGAAAGCGTCTGACAATGCAAGAACGAATGAAGATTCCAAAGGTGAAACACGCTACTCGATTGTTTGCTATGGCAAATGCTATTCAGTCTATTAACGGAAGGGACTTTGGTATGAATAAAGATGAAATAACAAAAGATTTGTATGACCGAGAAAATGGTAAATTTCATTATGAAAGCGTGAGTGAACAGCTTATAAATTACCTAAAATCTAACGAAGCAATTGCTGAACTTGGCCTATCAATTGATGGAGGGGATTTGGAATCTGACAATGGGACAGAGTGGTTTTACGACCCCGACATTATTTCGAATTTTGAATCAAATCTTCGCAATAGTCCGACAATAGCATTTGATCAATTGGTGGATCTGGTAGTCGATCCTTCTTGGAATCCTGATACGCAGCGAAATATTCCAAAGATTCAGAATGCGATGCGTTTAGAGCTTGTGCAGATGGATGCTGCATCATTTGATGCACCAGAAGAAACATCTGAAGAAGTATAATGAATTCTCTCTTTGCTTATGACTCCTGAAACCCTCTCTACATCTCCAACACTTCTTGATTCCTTGCAAGAGCTCTCTGCAGAACAAATGCAAGAGCGTGCAAAGGAAATGACAGCACTTCAACTTGATGAACTGATGTCTTCTGTTGAAGAGGGTAGTCAGCTTCCAAAGGTGTTTGAGAATGAAACGGTACGGGACGAACTGTCTCGCCGAATCGAGGAGGTGGAAGTAACAGAAGAAACACGGACACGATGGGAGGCACTGAAGACAACTATTGATACGAATAACGATCCACTGGAAGGGAAAAGCTTTTTTAGAAAGTTAATTTCAAAAGGTGGTGTTGAATCTATCATGAAAGGCATTGGTCTTTCAGTTCTTGCATGGTTCGGATTTAAACATATTGGAAAACTCAAAGGTGGTGTTGAATTTGCAAAGAACCATCCGATTATTACAGCCCTGCTTTCTGCAATGGGTATTTCAGTTGGTTCTACTGCCTATCAGTACATTAAAGGAAATGAGGGTTCAATTGTCGATCGTATAAAGGATGAGGCAGCTGTAACAGGAAAACCTGCGGAGGAGGTAGCAAGAACATTTGGGAAAAAGCTTCATAATATGGTCGATAATTCGACGACAAGTATTGCAAAAGGGGTCGCGATGATCTTTGGTGGAGAATTCAATGAAGAGACAGGTGTTGTCACCCTACCTGGAGGTGCTCTTCTTCGTCATCCAGTAGTGACAGTGTATAAGGCAGGAAAGCGTTTAGATATGACAGAAAAGCGTGGAGTATCTCGGTTTGTTTTAGAAAAGAGACTTGATGCAATCTTACAACAGACACAAATAGTTTCAGCAGAGACTACGACAAAAGCAGCTGCGAAAAAAGTACTTGCTGAAAGAGCGTCGAAGCTTTTGAAACAAGGAGTACTACCACAGGGTTCGAGTCGAGAATCTCTTGAGCTTGATCGTATTCTGAAGTCACTCACACTTGATATTACATTTAACGCGAGTGACCTTGCTGAAGAGGTGAAATTACGTCCTCAGGAAGTAGAGGCAAGGCTTAAGACTTTGGAGTCAGAAATGCATGCATTATCACAGAAGGAGGCAGCAGATTTTCGTAAGACAAAGGCTAGTGTTTCATCAATTATGAGTGAAGCCGAAGGGAAGCTTCGAGCAGGGGCAGATATTCCAGGTGGTGACGTTCAGAGTTATAAAAAAATGATACTTGATAAAGTGAAGGCTGCTACAGCTGTATATGAAAATGACATGCACACTAAGAAGATTGCTGTTGCAAATCAGATTACCGAAGCCATGAATTCGCTCTCGGATATTGATGGGAAAGGAATGGCACATTTAGACGCAGTTTCGAAAGGCAAAACAACAGGTATATTAGATAGTACGACAAAGAGATTAGAAGTCGTTGGTATGTCAGTGCGCCGAACAACTGTCGGTCGTTTTGCGACAAATGGACTCATTGGGTTATCACTCGCACCACTTGCACTTGAAGGATTTGCAGCGCTTGGACCTGGAGAAAAGGGAAATGCTGCAAAAGAGGCATTAAAAAATGATCTTATCGAAACAGGAGGAGGATTCATTCCTGTAGTTGGTGAAATTATGGACTTTAAAGCAGCATTTTCAGGGCAAGATTTAAATGGACGAGAGCTCACAGCGACGCAAAGAGCAACGGCAGGAGCTATGGGTGTTCTTGGTTCTGCATCTATTGTTCTCGGCTTCTTTACAGGAGGTGTAACTGTAGTTGGTTTCCGTGCGCTTCGTGGAGCAGCAGCTGCACGAAAGGCAGTAAAAATTGCGAAGCTAGCAAATAAAGGAGAGCAGACAATGTCTGCTGCGAAAGCACTGAAGGTTGCAAAGGCCGCAGAGAAAAATGCAGATGTGCTGAAGAAAATGTCAAAGACAACTAAGCTGCAACGTAATGCTCAGACAGCGCGTCGGTTTGTGCGTAATGGACAACGAACAGTGCAGGTTGCAACCTATGCGCATTTGGGTATGCAGCTAACATCTGGTGCTGTGGATCTTATGCAAAAGCCAGGTGAGTATTTGGATTCCGCACGACAATCCATTCATAAGGGTATTGATACAGCGAGTGGTTTTGTGACAAGCAAAACGCCATAAAGAGAGTGTATACTGGTTCTATGCCCTATAGCTTCTCGCAGTTAAACACGTACCAGACATGTCCTCGACAGTATGAGTTTGCGAATGTGAAAAAAATCACACGCAGTATTTCTGCTGGCGAGAGTTTTGGAAGCAGTGTTCATAATACGCTTAGTAAGTGGGGGAAGATGGAAATGGAAAGTGCAAAGCTGAATAACCCAGAGGACCAGCTAAAACTTTTTACAGAGGATGTTCCAGTTGTTGTGCATAGTTTTACGGAAGAAAAATTGGTGGAATTGTGGCATCAGTCATTTATTTATCAGGGGTATGACAGCAAAGTTGATGGTGATAAGGCGCGAGCAAAAGGAGAAGTGCTTATGAAGCATTTCTTTCAGTGGTGGAGTACAAAGAAGAGGGAAGTCTTAACAGTAGAAACAGGCTTTATTATAGAGGATGCAAATGCACGTGGACGGTTCGATCGTGTTGAACAAGATGAAGAGACGTCCCATATTATAGATTTCAAAACAGGCGGCATACGAACGCAGGAAGAGGTGGATGAAGATTTGCAATTATCAATATATGCTCTCGCTGCCGAACAAGAGTTCTCAATGCCATGTCGAAAGCTCACATTACTCTTCATGCATGAGGATTGTATTACAGAGGTAACAACAACTCGTTCAGAGGGGCAGCTACAAAAAGCCAAAGAAATTATTACGGATATCGGTCACCACATTGAAGGTCTTTCATTTGATCCTACACCATCAAAAGATGTGTGTAGAAGATGCCCATTTAACGGCATTTGTGATGCGGCTATCAAATCCTAGCCACAAGCTCTTCAGCTGTTTATACTCTCTGCATGCAAACATTTCTTATAGAGTATCCATTCGCAATTTGTGTCGGTATTATGCTTCTTGCAGAAGTAACAAAGCATTTATTTGAGGGGACAATGCGTGGCGTGTGGTTTCAGTTTGGTGGTATGCCAAGTAGTCACAGTGCGTTTGTTTCATCTCTTTTAATTGTTGTTGGTACTATTGATGGTATTGGTTCAACGACATTCGCTATTGCAACAGTATTTGCTGGCATTGTGTGGTATGATGCTGCCTTTGTTCGTTCTCAGGTTGGGAAGCAGGCAAAAGCGCTTAATATTTTACGACAGCTTGAAGAGTTCTCTGAGCGTGTTGGCCATAGTGTGGCAGAAGTTTTTGGCGGTATTGTCTTTGGATCACTACTCACATTATGGATTGTTAGTTGGGTGAATTTATAGATAACTATGTTATTATTCAGACATGTATCTTTCACAACTATTCACACGAACGACTAAAGAAACCCAAGCTGATGCGAGCTCTATTAATGCAGACTTGCTCACAAGAGCAGGTTTTATTCATAAAACTATGGCAGGAGCGTACTCCTATTTACCACTTGGACTTATTGTTCTTCGAAAGATTGAACATATTGTACGAGAAGAGATGAATAGCGCTGGTGGACAGGAAATTTTAATGTCTGCGCTGTCACCGAAAAGTAACTGGGTAACGACAAATAGATGGGAAGGCTTCGATGCTCTTTTTAAGATGCCAGCATCAGGAGATACTGAGTATGCGTTAAACCCTACACATGAAGAGATTGTCACACCGCTTGTGAAAGAATATGTGAGTTCTTATAAAAATTTACCGTTTGGTTGCTACCAAATTCAAACCAAATTCCGCAATGAAGCGAGGGCTAAATCTGGTATTTTACGTGGAAGAGAGTTTCTTATGAAAGATTTATATTCGTTTCATGCAGACCAGGAGAGTTTGGATGAGTATTACGAAGTCATGCATAACGCTTACAATACAATTTTCGAGCGTTTGGGATTATCAGAGAAGACATATTATACCTATGCATCTGGTGGAACATTCTCGCAGTTCTCCCATGAGTTTCAGGTGGTTCTTCCTCAGGGAGAGGATACTATCTATATTAGTGAGGATGCAGAGAAGAAGGGTATGAGGATTGCGATTAATAAAGAGATTTTTGAGGATGGTGTGACGACATGTCCAGAAACAGGTGGGATAGATTTCCGCGCTGAAACAGCTTCCGAAGCTGCCAATATTTTTAAACTTGGCACAAAATTCTCAGAACCATTTAGTCTTCAGTACACAGATCAAGAAGGAAAGATGTTCCCTATTATTATGGGGTGTTATGGCATTGGCGTCTCCCGACTCATGGGAATCATGGTGGAAGCAATGGCTGATGACGATGGTATGCGTTGGACAGAGCAGATCAATCCTGCAGACTTCCATATTATTCCAATTGCGAAGTCTGAAGATGATGAGGCATATACAATAGCAGTAGCTCTGTATGACAGACTCGCTTCAGAAGGAAAGACAGCTATTTTTGACGATAGGCTTAAAGCTTCAGTTGGTGCAAAGCTTGCAGATGCAGATCTTATTGGTTGTCCGAGGCGCGTCGTTATTTCACCAAAAACTCTCGAAGATAAAGGTGCAGAACTTAAAAATCGTATGACAGGAGATGTCGAGATGGTTGCGATTGATTCTCTTTAGAAAAAGGTATCCTCGGGCCCCATTTCCGCTGGCTTTAGCAATGGATGGAGCACATTAAAATAGTATGACGAGAACCAATTTCGTTTTGCATCGATTGCTGCAGTTGCACGCTCGCGCTCTTCTTCTTGCTCAGGTGTTTCATTTTTTTGAGGAGTTGGGTTTGGAGGGCCATTAATGATGTGATAGCCAAAAGGCATAGGAGACATACTATGCGTCATTGTTATGATGTTTGCAATCTGTTCCTTTTTTATTCCTCTATATGTATACTAGGAGCTACTCATTCATTCCTTATCTTTCTATGAAAAAGCTTTCCCTTCTACTTGGAACACTTGGTGGCGCTACTGCTGGTTATTTGTTTAGTAATAAAAAGTTACGTGATGAAATTGCTGATGCAAAAGATGGGGAAGAGGCAGCCAGACTACTTGGCGCACATTTGCAGAAGGATGGTAAGAAGCTTGCAAAGCAAATTCAGGAGTTTATCGCAAGTGAAGAAGTACAAAAGAATGTTACAAAGGCAAAGAAATTTGCTGAAAAAAAGGTTTCTGAGGCAAAAAAAGAGCTTACTGCTTCAAAGGCTAACATTACAAAGTCAGCAACTAAGGCAATAAAAAAGGGGCAGACAAAGGCAAAGAAAACAGTGAAGAAAACAACAGCTAAAGCTAAGAAATCAGCAGCAAAGACAGCAAAAAGAGTAAAGTCCAATGTTCGAAAGTTATCGTAGGCTAGAAAGTTCTTGCAAAGGGGAGAATATCCCTCTACCTTACTCTCCTCTTATTACTTTTTTCTTAAGCTACCATGAAGATTACGCACTCATTAGTCTCAGCGGCTTCAGTCCTTGCGATTTTCGCTGGAACCGCTACACCAGCTCTTGCATATCGCAGAGAAACACCACCTATTGCAACTACTCAGTTACGTCAGCGTTCTGAAATTCGTGAACTATACGCAGATGCGTACTCATCAATCCTTCATTCTGCAGGAATGACACGTGGTACATCAGTTTCAGATACAACTGGCCGTGCTAACCTTGCTCGTGCACAGGTAAGAGCTGCCCAGAGGAACTTCCGCCGTCATGTTCTTGGATACCTTCGTGGTGTTGATTACCGTGTCTTGAATATTACTGGTGGCGATCGTCGTCAAGTAACGCAGGATCTACTTCCTTCATCACTTGTTCAGACAGGAGGAAACAGTGAAGGCAACAATGGTAACTGGGGTTACGACCGTCCAACTCGACGTGATATTCGTGAGAACCTTTACCATGATCAAGTAAATGATCGTAATCGTAATGTTCTTAGTGAAAGAGCAGAAAGTCTTCAGTAAGACTTTTACTACATCGAAATTTTACAGCCACTCTCCGGAGTGGCTTTTTGTATACCAGAAGTATACATAGCTCTAGCACTACGGATCTGCCGCCTATACACTAGTCCAGAAACCTTCCCCCAACATATATGCCAATTGTATTTCATGATGTGTTTTCGAACTCGCTTCTCTCTGTTGTGTCTTCTGGAGTATTAGCGCTATTAACAGCCGTTATTTTTCGCATTCTTATACAAATGCAGGGAACGGGAACAGAAAAAATGAGAGTCATTGCAGACCAAGTTCGCAAAGGAGCTATGGCCTTTTTAAAAAGAGAATACAAAGTTATTAGCATGTTTATTATCTTTATTGCTGCATGTATTTTTGTGTTCCTTGATACAGGATTTGCAAATGCTCAGCTTGGCAATTGGGGCATGCCGTATACATCTGGAAGTTTTGTTCTCGGTGCTTTCTGTAGCCTTCTTGCTGGCTTTATTGGAATGCGTACAGCAACAGCTGCAAATATTCGTACAACACAAGCTGCTCGCACAAGTCTTGGTAATGCATTACGAATAGCCTTTCTTAGTGGGGCCACAATGGGACTTGCAGTTGTAGGCCTTGGCATCCTCGGTCTTGTTGGTGGTCTTTTGTACCTTATTCAGAATGCAGGTCTTTCACTTGGAGATGCATTGCAATCCCTTACAGGGTTTAGCTTCGGAGCATCGACTGTTGCGCTCTTTGCACGTGTTGGTGGTGGAATCTTTACAAAGGCTGCAGATGTTGGAGCAGACTTGGTTGGCAAGGTAGAGGCGGGTATTCCAGAAGATGATCCAAGAAACCCTGCTGTTATTGCAGATAACGTTGGTGATAACGTTGGTGATGTTGCAGGAATGGGGGCCGACCTCTTCGAGAGTTATGTTGGGTCTTTGCTTGCGGCGATGCTTATTGGAATTACCGTTAAGTGGCCAAACCCAGAGATTGCAGTTCTGTTCCCGTTGTTTGTTTCTGCGCTTGGTATTGTTGCTTCTATTATTGGGACATTTGTTGTTCGTACAAAGAAAGGTAGTAGTGATGTCCATAGTGCACTAAAAAATGGGCTTTTCCTTTCATCAGGGATTGTTATTGCAGGAACATTCTTCCTTGCAAATAATCTTCTACCACAAGATGCGTGGTTTGGAGTATTTATGGCGATGGTTGCAGGTCTTATCGCAGGTTTGATTATCGGAATTCTTACAGAATACTACACATCTGATCACTATAGCCCTGTGAAGGAATTGGCAGAATCTACGAAGACTGGCTCAGCTACTACTATCATTTCAGGTCTTGCACTTGGATATGCATCAACATTCCTTCCTGTGCTTGTTATCTGTGGAGCGATTGGTGTTGCATACACACAAGCAGGGCTCTATGGTATTGCGATTGCTGCTGTTGGTATGCTTTCTACTCTTGGTATTTCTTTGGCAGTAGATGCATACGGACCAGTTGCTGACAATGCAGGTGGGCTTGCTGAAATGGCAAAACTTCCAAAACAGGTTCGTGCACGAACTGATGCACTTGATAGTGCAGGAAATACAACGGCTGCAATTGGAAAAGGTTTTGCAATTGGTTCTGCAGCCCTTACCGCACTCGCACTCTTTGCTGCATTTGCAGAAGCTGCAAACCTTCAGGCTATTAATTTGATGAATCCATATACTCTTATTGGGCTTTTGATTGGTGGAACACTTCCATTTGTGTTCTCTGCAATGACAATGAATGCAGTTGGTCGTGCTGCTTTTTCTATGATCGAAGAAGTTCGTCGTCAATTCAAAGAGATCAAAGGACTCATGGAAGGAACAGTACAAGGAGACAGCGCAAAATGTGTTGATATTGCTACTGCTGCAGCTATCAAGGAAATGATGCTTCCAGGTTTGATCGCAGTTGTGTCACCTATTCTTGTGGGATATGTACTTGGAGCAGAAGCTCTTGGAGGACTTCTTGCTGGTTCTTTGGTAACTGGAGTGCTTCTTGCGATCTCTATGGCAAATAGTGGTGGGGCATGGGATAACGCAAAGAAGTACATTGAGGCAGGAAACCTTGGAGGAAAAGGATCTGATGCACACAAAGCAGCAGTTGTAGGCGATACGGTTGGAGATCCATTCAAAGACACGTCAGGACCGTCTATTAACATCCTCGTAAAACTTATGACTATCGTTTCTGTGCTTACAGTGAGCCTGTACACAGCAAATGGTCTCATTGGCTAATTTGTAGATCGATATACATGCAAAGCGCCCGAAAGGGCGCTTTTTGCTTGCCTGCAAACTGTGATAGTTTAATAATGGCTTCCTTATGCCAAGACTCAACTTTTATCCAGAAGATCATCCAGATATTACGTATAGTGACGCATTTTTCTTGCCTCAAAATCCGATTGAGGATCAGGTTAAGGAGTCTGCTGACGATAGCGAAAGAACAACGTTGATTGCATTGGAGCAAGCAGCTTCTCATCTTGAGGGTCAGGAGCTTCTGAAGGCACAATCTTTATATTTTGGATATATTATGGAGCTTGCAAGTAAGTATACTATAGGTCGGCAAATTTCTCGGGATGACATTGACTTCGCCTCACCTGATGCACTTGGTAACCCAACGCCAATTGTGATGGCAAATATGAATAAAACGACAGGTGCTCGTGCAGCAGAGGCAGCAGCTCGAATGGGTGGTATTGCCGCTATTCCTCAAGACAAGGAAGACGGAGATCTGCGTAGTATTGCAGAATATCTTGGATCTAGAACTAAGTACCCAACAGCGATTAGTGTTACTACTGATATGACCGTTGGTCAGCTTCGTAGGCTTTTTCGCAAAAGACCAATGAATAAAGCAGTCGTTACAAATAGTGACGGAAGGTTTATTGGTATTGTTAATGAGGAATATATAAAAGGTGTTGATGAAAACAAGACATTAGAGCGTTTTGTGCATCGTAGTGATATGGTGCTCGGTACTGATGGAATCTTGCCGATTGAAGCGCTTCGTACAATGAATGAAAGTCATGTTAGTTTTTTACCAGTTCTTACAACTGATGAACGTGTCCTTGGGGCATATACACAAAAAGGCGCTGCATATGCGCATCGTTATAATGCGAATGAGGGTGTAAATGGAGGATTGGCATTTTTGCCAACAATTGGGGCGTTGAATAATAATCCTTTAGAGCGGTTGAAACTTGCTGTTGAACTTGGTGCAAAGGGAATAGTACTTGATACCGCAAACTTTGATCAGGGTGTTGCTTCTTATGAAAATCTGGCAATTGCACGCGACTATATCGAGAAAGAGGTACAGAGGAAAATTCCAATTATTGCCGGCAATATTGTGACCAGAGAAGGTGTTCGAAGAGCATTAAGTGCTGGTGCTGATATAGTAAAGATTGGTATAGGTCCAGGGGCTATGTGTTCAACACGAAGGGAGACAGGAGTTGGTCGACCTCAGCTTAGTGCAGTGATGGAATGTGCAGATGAAGCAGAGCGTTTTGGAAAACACATATGGGCTGATGGGGGAATCGAAGATCCACGAGATGCGGCACTTGCACTAGCCTATGCATCTCAGGTTATAATAGGCTCCATGTTTGCGCCAACTATCGAAAGTCCTGCAGATTTACATACTGACGATAAAGGGCGCATTTATGCAATCAATATGGGAATGGCTGCTCGGCAGTCATCGGAATTGCGTTCGACTAGTGCAGCTCAGAAAGAGGGTAATGCGAGCATGGTTCGACATATCCTTGGGCATCGCAGTGAAGGGGTGCAGTCTCGTGTGTATCAGCGGGATGGACGAGAATCAGTTGCAGATATTATGCACTGGATTATGGATGGAGTGTCATCGTCTATGTCCTATGCAATGGCACATAACTTAAAAGAGTTTAATCAAAATGCAGTGATAGGTATTCAGATGGCTAGTGGATATCAGGAGGGTCTGCCTAAATAGAATTAAATACTATTTAAAGTTGGATTACGCTCTGTAATTGCATTTTTAGTATAGCTACTCATTTCGAGTCCATGTGCTTCATGGTATTGTTCAACTGCATCAATTTCGTCTTTGCATATAGTAAAGATGTTCCAGTCATCTGGGCTTATGGCACCCCATGATTGCATTTTTTCTAAGTCACTTAGGACCTTGTCAGACATTTCTTCTCCCATTGCAAATATTGGCATCCCCGGCATTTTTCCACACTGAATAAGACACGCAACATCCCATAGTTCGTCTTCTGTACCAAAGCCTCCAGGCATAGCAAACACTGCTGGATGGTTTGGATGACCGTTATTTTCATTACCATTATGCTTAATAGTGCGCCCCATTGCAGTATTGATAAGTGCTCCTTTACGTGGAGCAAAGTTTTTAATAGTAAGGTTGAGTTGCAAGTGCTTATTCCAGAATGCCTCAAATGGGAGCTGTATTCGAATCCCCATACTATGAATCTGCGATCTTGCTGTAACGATTGCTTTCTCTATCTCTGCGTTTGATTCGTTAGGTGCAGCTTCGAGTTTATTATTCAATGTATTAAGAATGTTCCATCGTGCACGCATGGCACCATGGTTTGCTGCTTCCATGACACCTGGACCTGCACCGCTCAGTACTGTTTCTGATGTTCCATCTTCTCGCAAAGATCCTGTCACAATTGTTTCATTTAACCATCGGACAGCGTCATATATTGGTGAGCTTGATGGTGTTCGAGCACTACCAAATGTCACAATTCTTCTTCCATGAACCTCTGGAATGTCATGAACTGCAACGATAGTATCTTGCAATATGTGTTGCAGGTCTTCTGATGGATACATTGAACTAAACGATGCCCACAAACCTTCTTGCACAAGGATAAATGATTCTAATGAGTCGAGTGTTTCAAGAAGCCTTTGTGTTGCTACGGTTTCTTCTTCAAGGCCTTCACGAATTCGTGCAAAGTCACTTTGATCTGGGTAGCATCCGTCAAAACCAATCCCGCGCAACTGTGTCAGTTCGTTGCGTTTATTGTCTGGTAAATTCTTCCATACTTCTGGCTCTGCATATAGTGCATGAATTTCTTGGAGCATCTTGTATGCGATGATGTTATTTCTGTTTCCTACTGCGTTTAGCCTCTCTATTGTACGCTTGGAAGGAGGAGAAGGTGATGGTCGAACGAATTCATCTTTTTCCCGTTCATAATCAGCATGTAAGAGATTCATATTATAGTATTTATACTTGGATATATTAAAGAGTCAATGCCTCGAATCGAAAATTCTGTACTAAGCCCCAGTCTGCCCGACAGTTAGGTAGTACTTTAGTGGGGGTAGATTATCACAAGAAGAATGTGGGCGTAAGAAGTTATAACAATAGGTCCATTTCTGTATTTTGATGTTCAATTCTTT
>Ga0210057_1000920_pt1 | contig 46878 bp, 46 predicted proteins | sample CryGeyCG2114_010_2_FD_183968 | JGI IMG/M metagenome (GOLD analysis project Ga0210057, IMG submission 183968) | Groundwater microbial communities from aquifer - Crystal Geyser CG10_big_fil_rev_8/21/14_0.10 (SPAdes) (version 2) | ecosystem: Environmental > Aquatic > Deep subsurface > Groundwater ...
ACAACTGCCTCTGCTTTCTGTGACCGCGTAAGTGCCATAGGTACATCTTATACCACCACAGGAGCATCATCACCTTTTTTAGAAGAAGATATGGAAATCCAAACCCCTGGAGCATGGAGATGACCCAGAGAAACAGCACAAGATATATGAGAGAGAATCGTTCGCTACATCTTCTTCATGCTCTACCTTCTCTATATCGTCTTCGCCTTTGTGTGTACAATCCCTCACATGCGCATGAAAAATTCTGTTTCCATCTCCGTTGGTCTGCTTACAGTGCTTGTTGTGCTGGGAGCACTGGATGCGCTGCTCATAGAAAATGAGAGACTTCTTGCGCACAGAGAAAGAGCAAACACAGAAACGGCAGGTGAACACACAGAAAGTAGTACCTCTTCGGCAACTTCCTCCCAGAGCCAGGCAACAGAACCACAGGGCCCGGATGTGCTCAAACTTCTTGCCGCAGAAGGAATTTCTCTAACGGATTCCACAAAGGAGCACAGTCTTATAGAGCAAGTGATTCCGGCTGACGTAGCGACCATCCACACATTCATCCTCATGAAGGACAATGACCGCATAGGACTCATGGCCTGGGCAGACTCACCACAAGTCACTGCTTATTTTTTGGGCTTGAAAGAAGCATTACATTCCACGTTTTCCACGGAAATGCATGACCTGATAGATGAAGTGCAGGAACAACCAGGAAAACCTCCTCGCACACTGCTCACCTTTATAGACCCCCGCATCAATGAAGATCGTGTTGTTTTCGTACGCATACGACAGCGACTCTATGAATTTCATGTTGCCGCAGGCAAAGACGACGTCGTATTTGAGCTCATCGAGGCGCTTACGTACTAGCTTAGCTAGCTTGATTAGCGAGACTAGCTTCGTTAGGGTTTGTCTTTTTCCTTTGTACATTGTCTTTTTCCCTTGAGATAGAGAACAAATGATACAAGGAACAATGAGAGAAATTGGAAGCTAATCTCGCTCGTGAAGCTAATCTCGCTAAGGAAGCTAGTGGAGCTAATTATCCGTGAAATGATTGACCACCTACCTACGCTCTCTATAGAGTATCTCGGCTATATTCGATTATTACCCTCAGTGTACATGGCAAAAGCAGTCATGAAAGTCATCAAAGTGCAAGCACGTGGTGGGCAGGCAAACCCTGCACCTCCCTTGGGTCCTGTGCTTGGTCAGGCCGGCATAGACATCAACGGTTTTTGCACACAGTTTAACGAGAAAACCAAGGACCGCATGGGTCAGGTGATTCCTGCGGAGATTACGGTGTTTGAAGATCGCAGTTTTACGTTTATTCTCAAGCAACCACCTGCTGCCTCTCTCATTCTTGAGAAAGCAAAAATTAAAAAGGGTAGTGGTGAGCCAAACAAGCTAAAGGTGGGTTCTCTCACTAAGGCACAGGTAAAAGAGATAGCAGAAATAAAAATGCCTGACCTCAATGCCGGCAGTATGGAAGCAGCCATGGAGATTATTGCAGGTACGGCAAGGAGCATGGGAGTGACAGTTGAAGGATAGGAAAGAAACCCACCAGAAACCATAATTTATCGCCTCCGCAATGGTTTTAAGGTGCGAAGAAGGCAGAGAGACCGTAGGCTGATGCCTACCCTTACCTTGTACCACAATCCACTAATGGAAGATGCTTCGCTCCTCTCAACCATCTTTAGTTTTGTGAGCGTATTCTACGGGCTCCTCGTTCCCCTCCTGGTTCTCCAGGCTGTTGCGCTCCTGTTCATCCCCAGTTTGATGAAACCGGGAGCACAGCCCTCCGGTGTGGGTGCGGCAATTTTCTCCTATCTCATGGAATCTGTGGGCATTCTTCTCATGACTGTTGGCGCACTGCCGACTGTTATCAGTGTACTGGCCGGTGTGGAACTTTCCGGCACTACCTACTTTACCCTTCTCGTGCTCTTCGCTGCCGGAGGCTTACTCTTCCTCTGGCACGACAACCGCGTACGGGAAATAGAGGATGCCTCGCGTGCGGTCCCCGCCACTATCTTTATGTACATGTTCAAAATCATGGGATTCCTCATTGTATTCCTGTGGGTCCTCTCTCTCTTTACCACCCTCATGCAGGGCATTCCCACGGAACAGGGTTGGTGGATACTACCACTGGTCATGATCGTGTACGGAACACTGCTCACATGGTGCACTCATGCAGAGACCCGCAGTGGAACACAGAGCGTCTTTAGAAGCATAACAACGAGCTCTTCTTCTGCAAGAAAGACAAAAAAAGCGCCCCTCCGGAAGAGGGCATCTTCCTCCAAGGGAAGAAAAAGGTAAGAAATCCGTTGCAAAGACCGTACGTCACGTTAGGCTACCCGTCGTGGGAGTCCCTTGGGACATTTGCACCACGTTTCCCCTTTTCTTATGACAGCACCAACGAAGCCCGTCCGCAAGCGCGGAAAGAACTACACCGCCAAAGCGGCTCTTATTGAGAAAGACCACTACTCCGTCGCAGAAGCTACTGAACTGCTTACAAAAATCAGCACCACAAAGTTTGATGCGACTGCAGAGGTACACATCCGCATAGGTGCGGATACCACACAGGCCGACCAGCTTGTGCGCACAATCGTGACCTTGCCGCATGGCACGGGCAGATCCGTTCGTATAGCAGCCTTTGTACCGGACGACAAAATAGAAGCAGCCAAGAAAAGCGGTGCAGACCGTGCCGGCAACGCTGACCTCATAAAAGAGATAGAGGCAGGAAAAATCGATTTTGATGTTGCTGTGGCAGATCCTTCAGTGATGAAAGATCTGGGCAAGGTTGCAAAAACTCTGGGCCAGAAAGGTCTCATGCCAAACCCCAAGGCCGGCACCGTGACGCCAAATATTGCCAAGGCCATTGAGGAGCTTAAGAAGGGTCGTATAGAGTGCAAGATGGATAAAGACGGCATCATCCACACGGTCTTCGGAAAAATCTCCTTCGGCGCAAAAAAGCTGGAAGAGAATTTGGGCGCATTGCTGCAGGCGGTGCAGGATGCTCAACCCAGCGGGATTAAGAGTGCGTACATCCTTTCCATCACCGTTGTACCCAGTATGGGACCGGGCATCCGGGTAAAGCTCTAGGCAGCACAGAGAATCGACTGTACCTGCTCCAACCGTTCCACCTGCACAAGCTCAGAACGCAGTGCGGATGCGCCATCGAACCCCTTTACATAACTTGCGAGGTGTTTACGCATTTCCAGCATACCGCGCTGTTCTCCCTTTGTTTCCACAGCAAGAGCACAATGCTGCAGAATAACAGGAATTTTTTCTGCAAAAGTCAGAGAGGTCACAGTGGATTCAGCCACTTCTTTTTTATGTACGAGTGCATCCACAATGTCTCTCATAAGCCAGGGATTTCCAAATGTCCCCCGACCAACCATCACACCATCGAGATTTCCGATCTTTTCCACGGCATCCTGCGCAGTGCGAATGTCCCCGTTGCCCAGTACCGGAACAGAGACATGCTTCTTCAATTCGTAAATGGGCTCCCAGTCAGCCTTCCCTCCAAATTTTCCCTCGTATGTCCTCCCATGAATTGCCAGCGCATCGGCACCGGCATCTATGAGTCCTGTGCAAAACGGTATGAGAGAATCGGTGCAGTCCCAACCCAGACGTGTTTTTACACTGACGGGAATAGAGACTGCCTTTTTGGTTGCCTCCACCAGACGCTTGGCAAGATCCGCATTCTTAATGAGAGCGGACCCATGGCAGGAAGACACCACTTTTGCAGCCGGGCACCCCATGTTGATATCTATACCGTCTGCACCCAGTTCCTCTATAACCTTAGCGGCAGAGAGGAAATGCTCAGGATCTTTGCCGAACACCTGTACAACGAACGGATGCTCACGTCGCGCATCAAAATGGAGCATGCGCATTGTTTTGGAGGCACCGTAGTGGATGGCATCGGTACTCAGGAACTCTGTGTACACAACGGTCTCGGGGGCCAGAAGTTTTATAAACTGCCTGTAGGAAGCATCCGTCACACCGGCCATAGGGGCAAGCGCGACAATAGGCCGGGGCGTGGAACTCCAGGAAAAAGGCATAGGAACAGAAATCTGAGACATCAGACCACACTTTACAGAGAAATGCGAGCCAAAAGAGCTCTCTATGGATGCGCAAAAGGGGTGTTTTCACGCACAATACGAGCACATGTTTCGCAAGGTTTCTTCTACGGCATCTGCACTGTTCGCAACAGTACTCCTTATACCGACAGCCTTGGCACAAAATTCGCTCATAACAAGTGGAATTAGCGGATGCGATTTTGGAACAGGCAAGATCACCAAGGAATGTGCCCCTGCCTTTCTTGCACATGTTCTTCAGTTTATGTTTGCCATTACAGGTGCGTACTTTGTGATCATGATTGTCATTGGTGGCTACCAGATCGCCATTGCAAAAGCAGTGGGAAGAGACAGGAGCGAAGGCTTTACCAGAATTCGCGTTGCCATCGGAGGCTTTATTCTCTGTGCATTCTCCTGGGCCATTATTGATTTTATTATCGCAGCCCTTACTGGAGGAGGCGGACTTTCTTAAACAACATCCTGTTCTATGGCTGATCCCCAAAAAAAGCACAGCGCATCGTTTACATCTCTTCGTATTATCGGAAAAAAGGCGCAGAGCCTTTTAAAGGGGGCACGCAGCAGGGCAACAGAGAAACCTGTTCCTACCACTGCAAAACTACCCAAGCGCGAACTTGATGAAATGGTAGTCCATCTCTCTGCTAAAAGTATTGCCAAAGGAGCCTTTCTTATACTGGCCATCATCATTGGTGTGTGGCTTGTCATTCAGATTCAGGACAAAATTATTATTCTGCTCCTCGCCCTGTTCGTTGCGGCAGTCATAGATCCGGGTGTAGAGGCCCTGGAGCGCATTGGACTCCCCAGGAGTATTGCTGTGCTCATTCAATACTTTGCCGCACTTTTCCTGTTTCTCTTCCTTGTTGTCTCCCTCATTCCAATTATTGCCACACAAATCCAGGATATTGCCCAGCTGATGAGTATCAAAATCAACACCTTTCTTACAAAACCCGAAATTTCACTTCCTCTCGTCTCCGAGACAGTGAATCAGCAACTCACCGTCCTGCTGCAATCCACCTTCCAGGATCTTTCCATTATTAAATTTACAGACGCTCTGCAGCAATTGGGGCAAAACCTCTCTTCCGCTGCACAGCAGTCCGTAGCGTTTGCGGTACGTCTGGCAGGCTCAGTAGTGAACTTTTTTGTGACGATGATCGTAGTCTTGGTGCTCGCCTTCTTCATGCAGCTCGAAAAGGAGAAAATTTCCAGCTGGTTCTTAAGTTTCTTCCCGCAGCGCTACCGGATGTACGTGACAGCAAAATCCGAAGCCATGCACAGGAAGATCACCCAGTGGGCACGCGGCCAGTTGGTGCTCTGCTTCGCCATCTTCCTCCTGGTCCTTACTGCTCTGCTCATCCTGCGTATGCCCTACGCCCTTACTCTCGCAGTGCTCGCTGGCTTCTGTGAGTTTATTCCCGCAGTCGGCCCTATTTTTGCAGCTGTTCCCAGCATTCTCATTGCCTTTACACAAGGAGGATTGATATGGGGTCTCATTATTACCGGCATCTACTACGTTATACAGTGGTGCGAAAACAACCTTCTTGTCCCACTCATTATGAAGAGAGCAGTGGGCCTTTCTCCCATTGCCATACTCTCAGCCATGATGATCGGTATCAGCTTCCCGAACATCCTGCACCCTATTCTCGGCGTGATGCTTGCCATTCCCACCACCACCATTATTACCATCTTCCTGGAAGACTGGCGGGTGCATGAAATGGAGAAGTGATAGCTTTCCAGAAAGATGTACACGGATAGTCATGAGTCGCAAGTCACGAGTCTCTAGTCGCCTAGGTTTTGACTTGCGACTCATATCCCCTCCAAATGGGCAAAAAAGTTAAGAATTCTATACAAATAGTGCAATCCTCCATGATTTTTAGAGTTCTGTCACTCCACAGAAAAAGAGGAGCATGATATAGTACTTTGATCTGATCGACGGATCAGCACTCCCTATGGTAGAGTGCCAATTGTTCCCCTCTCCCTCATGCATCCCTTCGACCGCTTTACACCGAATGCAAAACTTGCACTGCAAATAGCAGAGCAGGAAGCAAAGAACATGAAGAGTACATACATTGGAACGGAACATCTCCTTCTGGGTCTGCTGAGCATACCCAAGTCTCTGGGCTTCTCCATTTTTACGGGAGCCGGAGTCACACTGGAGAATGTGCGCATTTTGCTCAAGGCAATGAAGTCGCAGGATGTGGAAGGCAAGCACGTGAAGCATGGACTCTCCACCTATCTCCACAATGTCATTGAGCAGAGCGTCATCACCGCTCACAAATTCCGTCATGCGAATGTGGGTACAGAGCACCTGCTCCATGCACTGGTCTCTACCGAAAAGAATGCAGCCACTATGCTCCTGGAGCAAATGCAGGTGGATCCGGAAGATCTGAAATCACACGTGGAAGAAATGTTTGGACAAATCAGTCAGTTCAAACAGCAAAGTAAAGATATGGAACAATCACTGGAATCGTTCTTTCAGGGGCTCCAGGGTGCCATAGTAGGTATGCAGAGCAGCGGAAACCCCCTCATGGAACCCGATGAGCTCAAGCGCCGCAAAGCAGATGGCAAAAGCAAGACACCGGTGCTCGACTACTTTACAGATGATCTCATTGTAAAAGCGAAGGAAGGAAAGACTGATCCTATTATAGGACGCGACAAGGAAATTGAGCGCATGATCCACATTCTCAACCGGAAGACAAAGAACAACCCCGTTCTCGTTGGGGAACCGGGAGTGGGAAAGACCGCACTGGTGGAAGGACTTGCACAACGTATTGCAGCGGGCACTGTTCCCTCCAGCCTCAGACATAAACGTGTACTCATTCTCAATATGGGTTCCCTTGTTGCGGGCACAAAATACCGTGGCGAATTCGAACAGCGTTTCGATGACATCATTAAGGAAGCAGTACAGTGCGAAAACCAGATTATCCTCTTTATAGATGAAATGCACACAGTTGTGGGGGCAGGTTCCGCCGAAGGATCACTGGATGCAGCCAATATTCTTAAACCCGCACTCAGCCGTGGAGCGCTGCAGGTCATCGGCGCAACGACAACCGATGAGTTTAAAACCATTGAAAAAGACCGGGCTTTAGAACGTCGTTTCCAGTCCGTATTCATAGATGAGCCAACGACCGAAGACGCCATACAAATCCTCAGAGGAATCAAGGAAGGATTTGAGGAATTCCACGGTCTGGCCATTACGGATGGTGCACTTGAAACAGCGGTGCTCTTGAGCAAGCGCTACATTACGGACCGTTTTCTGCCGGACAAAGCGATAGATGTCTTGGACGAAACAGCAGCCGGCAAGAGCCTGCAGCAATCCGAACAGCCACCTGAAATAAAGAAAATAGAAGAGAAGCTTGAAAAACTCATTGAAAAGCAACAGGAAGCAGTAAAAGAACAGAAATACCACGTTGCTCTCAAGCTTAAACAGGAACAGCAGGAGATGCAGGAGAAACTTGATTTCCTCCGTTCCACACAGGATGGTGACCGACGTACTCCTCTGCAAATTACCGAAGACGACATAGCACATACCATAGGACACATGACGGGTATTCCGGTAACAAAGCTCCTCAAGACCGAAAAGAAGCGTCTGCAGAACCTGGAAGTAGTGCTCCGCAAAAGAGTCGTGGGGCAGGATGAAGCCATTCGGAAAGTCTCGCGAGCCATCCGGCGTTCACGCGTTGGCATTAGCGACCAGCGCCGCCCCATAGGATCGTTCCTCTTCCTTGGTCCTACGGGCGTGGGAAAGACCGAACTGGTACGTACCATTGCAGCAGAGGTCTTTAACCGGGAAGACGCACTTATTAAAATTGATATGTCTGAGTTCATGGAACGCCACAATGTTTCGCGACTCATAGGAGCAACAGCAGGGTACGTTGGGTATGAAGACGGCGGACAACTCACAGAAGCCGTACGGAGGAAGCCCTACTCGGTGGTACTGTTCGATGAAGTGGAAAAAGCCCATCCCGAGTTCTTTAACATTCTCCTCCAGATTCTGGAAGATGGAGTGCTCACCGACGGCCACGGCAAACAGGTTGACTTCACAAACACAATCATCGTTATGACAAGTAACATCGGAGCCGACAAGCTCACGAAACAGGCTGCAAAAATCGGTTTCCAGATGGAAGACGAGTCTGGCAAGGAAGACCGCGATTACGAAGAGAAGTGTGAGGAGGTCATACAGGAACTGAAAGAGAACCTCCGTCCGGAATTCCTCAACCGCATAGATCACACCATTGTTTTCAACGCACTGCACCAGGAACACATTCGGAAAATTGTGAAGATCCATCTAAACACGTTCGCTGAACGGCTGAAGGACCAGGGGTACAAGCTGGAAACCGATCAGAATGTGATCAACTTCCTGGCGCAGGAAGGGTTTGACCCGGAATACGGTGCACGACCTGTCCGACGGGTCATACAGGAGCGCATCGAAGATGAAATTGCAGAGCATCTGCTGAAGGAAATCTTTCAGCCGGGTGACACCATTCGTATTGTGAAGAAAGGCAAAGACAAGCTGGAACTTCTGAGGGGAGAAGCAAAGAAAGTAGAAGCCAAGCAGCCCGAGGAAAAGGCAGTCTCTGCCCCGAACGCCTAAGACGCCTTCGCGATGAAAAAATTACGAATGCTGTGGTTATCAAGGATGTATAGTAGCGGCGATCTCGCTACGGCGCACGAGAAGATGCCTTTATTGGTTTTCATGATTAATAACCTTTTCGTCGCAACTTGGTGTAAGAGGAAAAATGTACAATGAGGAATCGTTCAGCTGAACGATTCCTTTTGTGCGTCACCTTGCCCGTTTTGGAGCTCCTAGAGGCCCGAAGGATCTTGGAAGAAATGCCAATCTATGGTACAATAAGAGGATTTCCCGTACATATGGCTATCGAACCCGTCAAAATACCGCAGAACGTCGACGTAGAGGACCATATTATAGGTCCTGTCACACTGAGACAGCTCTTCCTCACTCTGGGTGGCGGAGGAGTGAGTTACGCCATATTTGCAATAATGAAAAAGGCAGGTGCACTGAATATTGTGACCGGGATTCTGGCATGGACTCCGCTCATTCTTACCGTTGCATTCGCTTTTATCAAAATAAACGGCATCAGTCTGTTTCATTTTACCATTTTACTCGCTGAGAAATCTCAAATGCCACCCGTGCGCTACTGGCAGGTTCGGCAGGGTGTGCACATTCGCCCAAAGGGTATAGTGCCGAAAAAAGCAAAAGAACCTGATGCCAAGACCAGTTCACAGGAACAATTCAACGAAATATCCCAGCTGAGCAACGTACTGGATTCCGGGCCTATTCTGAGTGAAGAGAAATCTTCCACTGCAAAACCCGAACAGGCTGCCTTGGCAACCGCAGCACACACTTCCACTCCCCCCGAGACTCATGGCCAGTAAATCCAAGAAGACTGACGGCAGCGATAAGAAAGTACCGGACACCGTGCGGAAAAAGAAAACAAATCCCAAAGCGGCAACGCAGCGGTTCCTTCCTATAGCAGAAATTCGCAACGACACGGTTGTTCTAAAAAGCGGCGGCCTGCGTGCAGTACTTGCTATAGAAGCCCTCAACTTCAATCTGAAAAGTGAAGTGGAACAGCAGGGAATTATTTCCGGATATCAGTCGTTTATCAACACACTCGATTTTCCCCTGCAAATCTGCATCAAATCCCGCAAGGTAAACATAGACCCTTACATCAACAATATGCGGGAGATCGCAAAAAAGCAGGAGAATGAACTCCTGCGAAAGCAGACGGTGGCCTACACCAAGTTTATAGAAAGAATTATTGATGTCGCAGACATCATGGCCAAGAGCTTCTATGTAGTGGTCCCTCTCGATGACACACAGACAAAAAAGGCATCCTTCTCTTCTCTGTTCAAATTTTTGGGAATGGATGACAGCGAATCAAAGGCGGTGCAACGCTACCGGAACTTTATGGCAAAGCATGAAAAACTCAAGGATCGCCTGAACCTTGTGGAATCCGGCTTGAATAACATTGGCCTCATTACCCGCCGCTACACCACAAGTCAGCTCATAGAGCTCTACTACCAGTGCTACAACCCGCGAACAAGCCAGGAACAGAAACTGGGAGATGACCTGAACACCGCACCTATGGTGCTCTGATTGTAGACACTTTTCTTGACAGAATGGCACGGATTTTGAGAAAGTAGCCCCGACGTAAGCAATTGCTCGTGCAGGGATTGTTTACATCCCGCATTTTACTTCCTCCCTCTTGCACCTCTCTTTTTGTATGGCGCCCACACAAACGAAATCTTCCTTGATGGAAGACCTCCTGAAAAGTGCCCCCCCCGTCACACGTATTCACCCGGGTGAACTTGTGGAAGGAACGGTCGTCTTTCGCGGGAAGAATAAACTCCTCCTGGATATCGACGGAACAATCACCGGTATTATTTCCGGCAGAGAATTGCGTGACTCGTTTAATACATTCAAAGACCTTGGTATTGGAACCAAAGTTTCCGCAATGGTACTGGAAGAAGAGAATGACGAAGGCATGTATGTGCTCAGCCTCCGCATGGCAAGCCAGCAGAAGGCGTGGGAGCACTTCCATGAGATGATTGAAAACAGCAACACCATGAGCTTTGTAGCACAGGAGGCAAACCGAGGAGGTCTGCTTGCAAACATCGACGGCATCCGCACTTTCCTCCCTGTGAGCCAACTCGCTCCCATGCACTACCCACGTGTCAATAACGCAGACGCGGGAGAAATTATTCAGCGACTGCAGAAGTATATAGGGCACAACTTCACGGTAAAGATCATTACTATGGATGAAGAAGCAGGAAAAATTGTGGTTTCCGAACGTGAAGCCATGGCCGAAGAGCGTTCCAAGTCACTCGAGTCACTGACTGTGGGCGAAGTAAAGGAAGGAATTGTAACGGGCGTCGTAAAGTTTGGACTCTTCGTTGCCTTTGAAGGATTGGAAGGGCTTGTACACATCTCCGAGATCGCATGGGGCCATGTAAAGAACCCCTCGGAACATGCCGAAGTGGGAGATAAAGTAAAAGTGAAGATTATCGGCATAGAGAGTGACAAGCTCTCCCTGAGTATCAAGCAACTCACACGGGATCCGTGGGAAGAGATAGCCGAGCGCTACCCGGTTGGTAAAAAGGTACAGGGAACCGTTGTACGTTTTGCAGACTACGGAGCCTTCCTGAAACTTGAAAAAGATATCAACGGCCTTGTGCATCTTACGGAACTCGCTCATCACAAGATAACTGACCCGTCTGAAGTGCTCAAAATTGGTGAGAAAGTCGACGCACAGGTGATCAATATTGATATTGACGAGCGCCGCATAGGCCTTTCCATTAAGGCACTCAAGCCCATAGATAAAGAAACGCTCGCACGTATCAAAAAGGAAAAGGCGGAGGAGGAAGCCAGGAAGGCCGAAGAGGAAGCAAGGGAAGAGACGAAGAAAGAAAAGACAAAGTCTTCTGAAAAGGCAGAAGAAGCAGAAGAGAAAGAGGAAAAGAAAGAGAAATCTGCTGAAGAGTCCGCAGATAAGAAAGAGTCTCACGGAAAGGGTGGTGCATTTGTTGCTTCCAAGACCGGTAAAAAATACTACGCCGCAGACAGTGCACAGGGCATGAAGATCAAAGAAGAGAATCGTGTGTACTTTGCGAATGGAAAAGACGCAGAGAAAGCCGGGTACTCCGCGTAGGATTCTATAACAGTGAACAGGTAGTTACTGCACTGAAAGAGAAAGCTCTTGCCACATTCTAGTTTCTCATTTCTAGTCACTCGTCTCTCAAAGCTTGTTGTGACAGGAAGTGTAAATGCAGATAGAACACCTCTTGCCCGCCCGATTTCCCCACATGGAACTTGAGCTGATACCCGTCTATTCCCTCACGCTCCGCAAACTCCTTTGCTTTGTAGATGAGCATACCTGCGATATCTTTCGTCTCTTCTGTCAGGTCTGCAATGGAGGGGATGCACTCCTGCTTGGAAATGAGGAGAAGATGCGTAGGCGCTTTGGGATGGATGTCTTTAAAAATGAGCACTTCCTCATCTTCATACACTTTGTCTGCCGGAATCTCGCCATCCAGTATACGGTGGAAGATGGTTGTTTCAGTCATAGAGTAACAGGCAAGAGTGTAGATTGGTCACTGAGTACACCCTGAGCCAGCAGAACAAGCCGAAGGGTGGAAGATAGCTGAATCTATTGTGCGCTTAGCCTACAGTACAAGACATGTAAGCTGAGATTGACTTTTTGGCCAAAAAAAGAGAAAATATAGATAGATGCCGACGGCCAATACGTCACCAGAAGCCGGCAAACAACATGAAATATCAGTCGAGGCAGCCCCAACACTGATTGTTTCACAACCAAAAAAACTCGAGGGACTCCTGGAGACGCTCATGCTGCTCGACAAAGTGAGTGAAACCGTGGGCGAAGACCGTTCCGGAGATATGGGAAGTACAGGAGGAACCGGTCGGGGTGACGATGACGCTACACACGTTTCTCTTAGGGAACTCGCCATCGCACATCTCCCTTCTGAGACCACCATGAAAAGAAGGCTCACAGTACACATAGACCGGGAAGTGAAGAAGTTACAGAAGGAAGTAAAGCGCGCGACCAGACGTATAGCCAAACCCGGTTCCGCCCATAAAGTGAATGCACTCTATGCGCGCATACGTCGACTGAATGCGTTACTTGCAGACCTGCTGGAGGCTTCACAGGAAATACTTAAACGTCTGTACGTAAAGATCTTCGTGGATAAACAAACTGTTATCTGAGCATGCGGACCTGCTCCATACGTGAAATGACATCCGTCAGGAAGTCACCCAGGAGCGGAACCCATTGAATTTGATGTACGAGCAAAATAGCCAGTGGAACCACAAGCGCAACGGCCACTATGATGCCAAGCCCGTATACTACTCCCCGTAAAAACGCGAGAAAGAGGTTTCGTGCAGGGTGGAACAGTGTTGCATACTCCTCAGGGAAACTCTTAATAGTCTGTTCCAGATGTTCTATAGCACGCCGGAGTTGTGTTTCTTCGCTGATACGCTTGGGAGGCATGGTACACTACAGAATCTGCTAAGAAGACTTTTTAGAAGCTTTCACTGCTTTCTTAGAGTGCTTCTCTTTTTTGCTCTTCTCGTCAAAGAATTCCGCTGCGTACTCCATAATGTGTTCCACCAGAGAAATAGGCTTAAGGAGCACATCTTCCAATTGCGCGGTAATGTCTTCTATGCGACGAACAATTTTGCGGAGGTCTACTGCTATAAACAAAGCATGGTAGAGCACAATGATCAGCATAATGAAGACCGCAACCTCCAACCCAATGAGAATGTCGTGCGCTGTAAGCATCTGAGAGAGAAAAAGTGTACAGTGAGACTACATCCCCTCTTCGCGATGCGCAATGTGCTTATGCATCTCTGGCTGACTCCCCGCAAGGCTTTTATGAAGTGCATTGGGCTCTACCAAGCCACACTTTCACCTGATCACGGCCTGCTGAAAGGATTGTATCCCTACGGATACTGCAGGCATCATCCAACCTGTTCTGTGTATGGAAGAAAGATCATAGAACAGAAAGGGATAGTGATGGGGGGACCACTCTTGTTCAGGCGAATACTCAGTTGCCACCCGTGGACTAAGCTGAGTGACGAAAAAATTCTGCACGCTGCAGAGAGATCGGCTACACAGCAGGAAAATCCTGTTCTTTCTGCTTGAGTGCGTTTTGCTTCGGGGTAGAATTCCCCATTGCCTCTCTCCTCCACACCCCTATGAGCATACGCCCCACGCTCCCTGTTTTCATCTTTACGCTCCTTCTATTCGCACCGAGCGCATCCGCCTACAGCGCACTCCCTATGCTCGATACGCAAATGACGCATAAACTTGTTGTGCCTACAGTGAATGAACTCACTACAGAGAAGCTGATGATGCACACCCGCATACTCTCGTCTACATCGGACTGGCCACTGTGGATAGGACGCCTGGGGACTTCTGTTCTTCCCGAGAAACTTGTGACCGCCGGCGGCTCTTCCGAAGTCTACTGGCCCAGCTGGATAGGACGCCTCTCACAGATGCAGTAAGCATCATCCACGTTTACCCGTGCACCAGAACGTCCCGGCCGACTGCCTGCTGGTAAGCAGATGGGGTCTTGGATCTTCACTCTGAACAGACAAAGCCAAAACGTTTTTGAATGCGTTCATTCACGCGCTCCCACATTTTGGCATTGCCCGAAAAGCGTCTGAGAACGCGGGGGCACACTCTGGAATACATTTTATCCTGCACTGCTACGGGAGCCGCTTCCTGCACTCTGGGCACAACAACACGTTGTACAGTAATCTGCTGCGTTTTCTCTACTCTTTGCTCCTGTTTCAGCTCCTGCATAAGCTCCGGAGACCCGGGCAAACACTCTGTTCCCTCAGAGTTGCGGTGGTAACTTTTTCTGCACCGGCAACCATCACCCTGACCCGCAGTATAGCCGGTGGCTTCCGCGCCATCTCCCAAACTCTGTAGACAGTCCGCATTGTTCAATGTACTCCCTGCAGCCGGGGTGGGATTGAACGGATCGATACTCTTTTGCGCTGCCTGTTGCTGTTCGAGCAGGGTGTAAACCTCATTTGCCTGTTTGTACTGTGGTGTGTAGGCAAAGGAGGAATCGTTGGCATATTCTAGCCCCCGCTCTATTTGTGAAACGGGGATGAAGTAGCCGTCCAGTGCATTGCCGTTCTGGTCAAAATGCGCAGCAACGGCAACACCCACTACCAGTCCGCTCTTTACGACTGGCCCCCCGGAATTGCCTTTATTGATCTTTGCATCCGTCCGCAGCCAAAACCCTTCTGTTTCTCCGGGGACTATACCTGCCTGCGCCTTCTCCACTACGCTCCCCTCATTGTAGGCAATGTGCGTTCCTGAAACTCCAGGATACCCCACCACTTCTATGGCGTCTCCGACTTGCGCATCACTTTTTGCAAAAAACACACTGCTGTGTGCACAGTTAATGAACACACGAATGTACGCGATGTCATCTTCCAAATTCAGCTTAATATCCGAGCGGTTAATATCTGTATAGCAACTGAGATCCACTTCATCGTTCTCTCCCGTGGTAAAGATACGATAGTACCGAGCCGCACCGTCTATGACATGAATATTGGTGATCACGATGCCTTCATCCACATAGAATCCAGAACCCCTGCTTATAAAATTGCCCCGAAAGTCAAAACTGGCAATGAGCACTGTAGATTTTTTAAGATTGGCGTAGAGGTCGACACCCGCTGCATGAGACACAGACGCAGTTCCTAAACAGAGGATGGCAAACAGAGCAATGGCAGTTCCAATTCGCTTCATCCGCAGAATGTTAACGAAGACTCAGATATGTGTCTACGAACTAGTAGACTGTTTTCAGGTAACAGTCTTCGCAGAGCACAATCTCCGGCCTTTCGGGAGAAAAGGATGACTGCACGGTCTGCGCGCACGTTGCGCACGTTCTCTCCCACAGTCTACGGGGATTACGTGCATGGAAACGATCTTCATGCCGCTGGTTCCAGTGGCGGCGGGGCAGAGGAAGCTTTTGCATTTGGTAAAACTTGAGCTCCGCCGCAGTGACAATAAAAAGCTTTCCGGTGAGCTCACATGCTATGGCACAACTCATTATATCCTCCGGAGCATCCGCAATATTATCCGGGAGTTCTGCAGCCGGGATGACGCGTTTTACCTCCGGTGACGGTGGTTCATAGTCATCCCAGGGAATACCCTTGGCCTGCGCTTCTTCTTTGGCCAGCGGATAGTGCAGGTTCGCCGTAGTCTTATTGTAGCCATGTAAGATGTGCGTAAGCGGCAGAAACTCTCCCCACTCCCCTGTCCCCTGCATATGCTCAATGATGCGGGGAACAAGTTCCTCGTACTCCTCCTTGGTGTACTGCTTATTAAGAATGCAATACCTCATGTGATGCATATTTGCACACCCAAAACAGTTCTTGCAGCTCTCCATGTACCATCCGTAGAACAAAGCATTGCTGTAGTGCGTTTCATGACAGAAATAGCAGTTGTATCCGTTTAGTCCACAGATGGAATTTTCGTAAGACATCTGGAAGTTATTACCATACTGGTAGGCGTCGTACACATCTTTCGCTCCCAGAACAATCTGATACAAAAACTTCCCGTTCTCCACTTCGTCACAGTCAAAACTTCTCTGCACATTCTTGCAGTTATAGAGCTGTGAACCCGTGCAGTTCTCCAGATTATGACCCTGAAATGCCTTAAATGTATGTGAAAGTTCCAGCTCCCGCAGGCGTGCCTTGCAACGCTTGTAGATGTCAAAGGAGCCCAAGTCTGCCATAGCACACTTTGCTCGATACTCTTCTTGTGTCAGCTGTTCGTTCTCAAAACAGTACTCCTTATTCCGCAGGCCGGTGCAGAGAAAACAATCTTTGCACCCCACACAGTCCCGGAGGAACGCACCGGGCCCGGAATTGATGCAGTCTCTGCTCCCCACCAAGCCATAGCAGCTGTGGCAGTCTATGCAGTCGTAGTTTAGTTCGCAGTAGAAGTTATTGAACACATCCACACACGACTTGCACTTCTTCACACCATAGCCGTAGTAGCAGTCCTCATTGTGGTCGGCATGCATAATGAGATAGCAGTTCTTGCAATCACCCGTAAGGTGCACGTAGTCACAGTTCTCCACCGTACCCTGAATGCTGAGAGCAGGCGAAGGAGAGGACCGCTTGAGCTCCTTCCATTGGTCAAAAAAGGGTCTGGTAAAATCAAAATCCCTGCCGTAGTCTCTGGGGTCCCACTTATCTCCGTGCCAACAGTTTCTGCAGTAGATGGGTTGCTTTGCATGCGGAGGATGCTCTGTGAGAGTTTTCTCTTTACAGAGATCGCAGGCACTCGGGTACAGGAACTGTTCGTTGTTCACCGCAAGTCTCCTCTGCTCCCTGCAGTCGGGGCAGTGCGTAGGAGGTGGTATGGGGTATTTCTTTTTATTCAGCACGGGCGACACCTTGTCGTAAAAGGCAATGTCCTCGTCCTCGATCTCAAAGGAAAGCTGGCAGTTTGCACAGGTTTGCTCCATATCCGAAGTATACAACTATCAGTGGTCAGTGTTCAGCAACTACCTGCTGATTTCTGAGCACTGAGTACATATCTGTAAAGGAACCTTCCTCACATAAAACACTTCTCAGGAATCTCCTTCACGCAGACAGTAAATATAAGTATCCTTCTGCAAGATCTTTTCATGCGGGCGTCGTATAGTGGTTATTATGTCAGCCTTCCAAGCTGAAGATGGCGGTTCGATTCCGCTCGCCCGCTCCACGTAGTACACGTCGCTACGCTCCGTGACTACGTGGCGCTGCCACAATGCTCAGTGTGGCTTTTTCGACGTGTACGGAGTGCCGTGTAGTGATTGAGTTGCAAAGCAACGAAATCTACTACTGCGGCTTTTAGTTTGCAAGCGCATCTACTACTGGGGCCTGCCCCATAGTGTTGCGAAGCAACTACTATTGGGGCATTCTACTCCGCTATGTTTCACGTCTACATCCTTCATAGTGAAAAAGATGACGGTCTGTACACCGGCTTTACAACCAATGTAAGAAACCGATTAAAAGAGCATAACGAAGGTAGTGTGATCTCGACAAAAGCTCGTCGTCCTTTGAAGCTAATATTTCTGGAATCATATACCAATAAAGGTGATGCAGTGCGTCGTGAAAAGTACCTGAAAACAGCAGTAGGCAGAAAGATGCTCAAAGTTATGCTGAGAAATACTTTACGAGAGAATGTTCATGAAAATATAAGCGGTGCTACGTAGTCTGCCGCAGCAGTACTACGTCGTCTAAATCCTTAGGAGGGGTTGTCATGCTGCGCACAGTAGTAGCACATAGTGCTTACTGCTGTGGACAGAAACTCCTAGGATGTAACTATTCTTCATCGCCGCTTTCATCTCGGTCTTCTGCTGCTGTGATATCAGAAGTAGAGATGGGCACAGCAATATTCCGTAACGCTTCTCTCACTGAACTGGCTACTTGCAATGGTGTATTCTTTTGCAACCATTCATTTCTGCTTAGATAGTGTGCAGGATAACCCCAACCCCTAACAATATGAGTGGGCTTTCTTTGTTTCAGGGCAAGAAGAGCTTCATACAGTGTTCCCCTTGCACCACCTAACACGAGCACAACATCACTCTGTTCTATCATTTCATTTCTGCGTCTATCCTGTTCCTCATCAGAACCAGCATGACGCACATCATAATTTTCCCATGCTTTGCTTGCCCTGCTTGCAACAGCACCAGCATTGCCTCTCTCAGTGCCTGTAATAATTTGGCATGTTTCACCATCAAATGAGTTGGCTATTGCGCTCACATCATCTTCCGATAAGTCTCCATTCGCACCACCAATTAACAATACCTTTTTTCCAGCAATTCTGGTTTCTGAGAGTGGCAGGAAACCAAGGTCAAAACTATCTCTAAATGCATCCAACTCATGCTTGGAAACAACCATGTCACACAAAGCATGAATCCGAGTTTGTATACCTTCGGGGACTTCATATTTTTCAGCCTCATCAGAAGATAACACCTCTTCCAAATCAAAGTCTGAAAGATCAAAAACATATCCATTAGGTACAGAGAAGAAAACTTCACGTATCTTCTGTGAAGCAGGATTAGACATCTCAACAACCTTTGTGTGAGAGTGGTCAGAATAGTCAACACCCATGAGTCTAGAGTCGTCTTCAAACGTAGTATCAGGGTCAACACCCCAGTTGATATTGAGATGCTTATATAAAGACTCACCGTCTTCGTTTGAACCTACGATGCTCCAACTCTTGTATCCTAATTGCCTAGTCCATTCCTCATCATCAAAGTATTTTTTAAGCACCTCTATCTGGCGACCGCTATCAACCGTTGAATCAACAAACAGTACGTGTTTACCTTGTAATGTTCCAGATTCTACAAATTCTTTTATTCTGTCTTCATCAAGTTGCCTACCACCTTGATCTACTTTGAGTGAATGCCTATTTTTGTTGTTGAGTGCGATACTAAGAAGCTCCGAGGGAAGCCTTCCTCCTCTATCCACACTTACAAGCACCACATCATCAAGCTCAATGCAGTAGGTATCTTTCAGGTGATCTTTTACTTCTCTGTAAATTTCATGATAAGGAACAGCTCTGGCAATACGTTCCATGTGACCAACATTTTCAGTAATGTATTTAGCTCTCCTGTACTCTGCTTCACTGATTTCCTCTGCAATATCATCAATATTTACATTGAAATTTCGCATCAATGGAATGCGGTAATATTCTCTATCTTCATCATCTACATCGTCTTCGTCCCCCTCTTCCCTACCATCTGTGTAGGCATAACGAAAAAGTCTATTCTCGTAATCAATCAACTGCAATTTTTGTGCGTGAGTGTACCCATCAAATCCATCAATACGAGTCCTCGTATGGGTTAAAGGAAAGACAAACCCCATTTTTTCATCCTCATCGTATGCATTAACCATGCTCCACTCAATTGGAGCTGGCGGGCTAATAGTCATTCGCTGTGCGAGTGACTGCCTCATGCTAAGACCCATAGACATTCTCATATGTACAAAAGGAAACGGGTAGGTTGAAGTATATATACACCAGTTTATGAGATATGTCAAGCAAGGCTAACCCCACATCCAAGCAAAATAAAGCCGTAATGGTCGGCTTCAAAACATGATTCCTCATCGACACAACCTCCTAGGCACATGCCGCTAAAGTTGTAATAACCTCCAACCCCCCGCTCCACATTCACTTATTTATCCTGACCTTGCACAAGCATTGCATAATGATAGACTAATGCCTCTATGAAGTTATTTCACAGATATCCATCTATCTCGGCTTGGAAGATCGGCTTGCTGCAAACAGCGCTTGTGATTGGGTACATTCTCACGGGTGCGCTCGTAGTGACTTCTTCGTTTGCACCGAGGTTGCCTGAAAGAATCTTCGATTTTTCTCCGGCACTGGGCTTCCTCACGTTTCTTACGACCTTTGTTTTTTCCGCGCTCTTTTGTGGTACCAGCATGTTGGGGTATCCCATGCTTCTTTGTTTTGAAAAGAATTATCGCCGTGCCACTCAGATCATCCTTTGGAGCATCGGATGGCTTGCACTCTTTCTCCTCAGTATGTCACTCATCGCGATAATAAATTTGTCCATACAGGCTTAGATTCACTGATCACGGTTGTAATGGTTTTCATCCTTCTTGTCTTAGCTATGGCCAGCAGGCCAGCCTTCGAACGAGGCATCAATCAGCAGACATACCACCCGCTCTCAGCTCAAATAGACAAGAATGTATTCATACTTAAAGCTCGTGCGAAGCCATATGTTCATATTTTTTCAGAAAACCCCTAGATCCTGAGCGATCCACGGAATCCCCTTGCAGCGTAATATGAGTCCGCATCCTTGTGATACACAAAAACATGGTCGAAACGTCGATCCGCAAACAGGGCACCGCCAAGTTTTTGAATAGCCGAAGGTGTTTTTATCCAGCTCGATGTCTTTGCGTCGAAATCATCCAGTTCCTGTAACTCACGATATTGTCCCTCCGTTAAAAGCTCTACGCCCATGGCAGCTGCCACATCGAGAATGTTATCTCTAGGCTTATGTTTTTCTTCCTTCCAGCACTTTGCGGTCATAACAAGGACTTCTGCGACCTGAAGGACTTTCTGCAGAACAATCATAAAAAAATCATCTGTTTTTTTGTCATAACCAACAACATCCTGTTCACCAGCGGTTCTCTCCATTTCATGAAGTGACCACAGTTTTTTTGTATGAGTATGTAGTCTTGTTTGTACTTTTGCCCATGTAAGACCTGTATGGCGGTTCGGGTGTTTCTCAAAACGAATTTTTAATATGTTGAGCAGTTCTGCACATTGTTCCGGCGACAGATCATTTTCTTACTTTTTACTTTGCTCATACTTACATAGTACCTCTACCGAATAGGCGTGTGAAAATTTTTGCTTGTTCCAAAAACCCGTATACCTCAAGTTTTTTCTTCTTGCGCTTCTTTCCGGAAAAGAAGCATCATCCCCTCCTGCGGCAGACGGATACTGGATGCACAGGGCCAGGGTGTCTTTGTAAAGTGCGCTACTAAGTAATCGTATTGCTCCTGGGTAATTTCCACCTCCTCTGTAGAGCGAATAATGAGCGGAGTGTGCATGAGATTCTTCTGGAAAGTGGACTGGAACAGGGGAATGACATTGTTTAACTTCTCCTGGAAGAAGCCGGGCCCCAGCGGAGAGTGACGTGTGTACCCGTGCACCAAAGGTCCGAACTGCACATAGCGCTCCTTTCCGCAACGATCCAACACATCATCTACCGTAGCTGCCCACTGTGTTTGCAGCTCTAAGCGCTCACCCAAGTCATGTTGGATAGATCGATAATCCATACGGTAATGGAACACTACAGTCAGGAAAAGAAAGAGTAGAAGAACAGTACTGGAAAGTTCAAAGTGGTCACTCTTTGCAAAAAGACGAAACCAGACGAAGAAGAAGGCAGCATATATGGGCACAGCAAACACAAGGTGATGGTCCAAAAACTGCCCCTTTATCCCAGAAAGCAGAACAACTCCATACGCTCCGGCGAACACTGAAAAAACCGCATAGAAGCTCTCAACGTTCCGGCGCGGAAGAGCGAGAAAAATAAATCCGCAAACCAGAAGACATAAAAGAAGAAACCCGGGAGTCCACAGAGCAGGGCTCAACCACTCAATGCCAAAATCAGGATGCACAAAGCGGAATGCATACATTATTCCCAAAAGAGCGACGAGAAAAAGTGCCAACGTCACTGCCTTCTTCCGATTCCTCCAGGCAGAAAGACGTACAAGAAGAATACTCACTATCAGCCACAGAAGAGCACACCCAAGAAAAACTGAGTAATGGGAAAGTTCCTTCCAATAAAAATCCCACACCAGTCCGCGAATCCAGAGCGGTTCTACCGCGCCGGACCGAAACATGATTGGTAAATAAATACCAACATACGGTTGCAGATACCCAAACAGGGCAAGGAGTACTACGCCGGCTACGCCGGCAAGAAGAAGGGGAATAAAGAAGTGTTGCACAAGATCCCGCGGGTGATGCGTAAGTAAAAGAGCAACAAAAAAAGCGGCAAGAACAAAGGGCTCCTTTATACCTGATGCAAGTAAGATGCACAGTGCGGAGAGGCACACATGTTTTTTTGTCCACTGTTGCCCCCCTGTAAAAAGTACCGCAGCGTACCCTGCAAGAAAAACCGCACCGAACGACTCAGCATACAACATGCCACCTGACTGTGCGGTATACAGTGAGAGCACTAGTCCAAAGAGAAGGGTGAGGAAGCCAAAGCTGGAAGATTGCAGAGAGTGCTTCTTGCAGAAGATTCTCACCGGAACAATGATCATTGCCCCCAAAGTGAGGATGGCAAGCACCTGAAAAATACGGGCGAGTAGCATGCCTTTGGTAGCCCAAAGAGAAAGCGCAACGAGGAGGAAGATGCTGGGAGGTTTTGTTTCAAAGAGGTCTCTGTATGGCGTGAGTCCGTTGAGTATCCCCCGCCCTAGCGCCATAAAGAATGTGCTATCACCCAGGTACGGAACGGATAATTCAAACAGTACCCTCTGGAGTAGCTCTGCACTCGTGACCACAATGGCTACAGTGGCAAGCACAGTAATGCCGCGTTGTACCCGGGGGTGGCGAAGGAACTCACGCACAGACATGCAGGTATGGTAGAGCAGTTACGTACCACAACAAAGAAATGCCCAGGGGCCGATTTTGATCCTGTAACCAAACTGGTGTACGGGCTCTTCTTTGGGGGTTGAATCTTCTCTCTGCAAAAAAGAAAAAATGTTCCGGGTGCAGCATTGACTCACAGATCAAACACTTTTACAGTACTCGCACACATGAATAGAAGCATCTGCTGTTGTAAGGTTTCCTAACTACTGCCCTCGGGCCGGACCACACAACAGATTCACGCACACGTCCGTAACCAGAGGGGTACGTCTTTTTGTATATCTCTTCCTTTTTACACCATGAACACCGTCGATCTTCATACTTTGGCTCAAGAACTTTCCTCACAGGATATCCCTCTCCCACCTTCCAAAGAAGCCATAGATACGCTCATCACTTCGCTCAGAGAGCTTCTCTTCCCGCATACAAAGAGGAACGCAGAAACAGGCACAATACAACTCGAATGGATACAACACGAACTTGCCAAGCTGATTGCGGATGCAATGGCCGTTGCAGAACAGGGCGACCACTCACAAAAGGCAGAAGAAATCACAAATGCATTCCTTGCCTCACTTCCACAAATTCAGGACATGGCACGTCGTGATGTAGAAGCAGCACTTAAAGGAGATCCGGCAGCCAAGAGCCCTACAGAAGTCATAGCGTACTATCCGGGCTTCTTTGCCATTTTGGTCAACCGCATAGCGCATACGCTCCATAGCATGGGAGTTCCTTTTATCCCCAGAGGTATGACAGAGTTCGCGCATAGCAGAACGGGCATAGACATTCACCCCGGTGCCACCATTGGCAAAGGCTTCTTTATAGATCACGGCACAGGTGTAGTCATAGGTGAAACAACCGAGATTGGGGAAGACGTGATTCTCTACCAGGGTGTCACGCTTGGCGCACTCTCCTTTAGGCATGATGAAAACGGTAAGGTAATTCGGGAAGCCAAAAGGAGGCATCCGAAGCTTGAAGATCGTGTGACCATCTATGCCAATGCAACCGTGCTTGGGGGAGATACCATCATTGGCCATGATTCTATTGTGGGTTCCAGCGTGTGGCTTACAGAAAGCATAGAACCGTACTCCAAAGTGGGCATGAAACCCCCGGAAGTGCGGATGAAAAAGAGGGAAACTACCTAGTGTCTATGCCCTGCAAATCTGTATAGAGTGTTTTACGGTTTGTGAGAGGTTCATGGAACCGCACAACTTCCCTACGGAAGATCGACTTCTTCTCCAGTGGTTTCTCTGCCCTTGCGAAGGAATGGAATGAAACCGGAACAACGGGGACAGTTGTATTGTTCAAAATATGCAGCGCGCGCTCATTCACTCTGGTACGCACTGTTTGCTCTATGGGTGTGGCAGCCAACACAAGATGCATGGCCTGGGTATTGAGATGGGAAGTAAGGTACTCCACAACTCTCCTGTTCATATCCTTTCCTCTCTTTACAAGCGCATCATTGCTAAGAATCTGTGCATACATCTTTCTGTAGTAGCTTCTTTGCCGGTCGGTACCATTATCTGCATTCTCTCTGTACACAGGCAAAGCGTTAGGTACCCTCCGTGTAAAAAACCCAGGCACACCTACAAAATTTTCCAGCCACGTCATGCTGGCTATGGGCAACTGAGAGCCAAAATCCCGTACTGCTTTTACCAACTGAGGACCATCCAGATACGTGGGATGATTGACTAAAGCAAATATGGCCGCTCCTTCCGGAATATTACTTGTACGGGCAAGAACGCACCTCATCTGCAACAGTGTATCTACGCAGTACAACGCAATACCGGGGCTCTCCATAAGCTGAGGTTCCCCCTGTGTCATCTGTACACCATGATCTACCGCACTGCTGAATTGATCCGGAGAAAGGGGCATAGGAAGTGCCTTAAACTATTCCTTCGTTCATACCGGAGTCAACAATAGTGTTTTCTTTCTATGCACCTGATTCGTCATCTCCCAATTCATGAGGATAAATGATGAGGACATCATCGGCTTGTAAGCTTTCTGGTTCAATAGAAATTCTCTCGCCCGAAGCGAGGAGAATATCAAAACCACCTATTTCTTCCAGATCTTCTTTATTGAGCACAACAGCCTGCAATCCCGTTTCATGAATAAGATCACTTCTCTTAAGAGGAGAATCCGCCTCGGCAAGGTTCCAGAGAAAGTTACAATCAAAATCGTATGGACTAATTTGTTCTGCGCTTTCTTCTCCTCGCCAACGTGCAAGAGCAGCTAACTTAGCTTCCTTCCGTTTTTTAGGATCAACCACCTGCGAAATTTCATCCTCTACAACTTTCCTTCTCTGTTCCACAGAACCATCTTGCTTGTCAGCATTCTCATCACCTTCTGCCGGTAATGGTGTTTCTGAGTCAGACAACAGCGGGTGGAGGAAATTGGGGACAGAATACTACTTCTTGTTCCAGAGCGTGTAGTGCACCTGGCCAAGTGCCATGGAAGCATTGCCAATCTTTCCGACAATACCATCGACCGTCTGGAAACAAACAATGTTCTCCGGCTTCTGCAGCATAATGGCCGAGTAGTTATCGGAGTAGTCGGCGTTCAGACAATCAAGATAGGTAATGGCCGCGTAGTCCTGCTTGGCAGGTCGTGCAATCTTGGTCGCAAGAGCATTTGCTCCCCACGGTCTGTTAATGCCAATCTGGCCGTTATTGGTCTCGTAGCTAATGGAAAAGTCATACTGGGTTCCGTACGATGTGCTATTCTGCGCGGAAAAATCATAGTAGGTCCAGTATGATTTCAACATCAGAAGGTTTGCCTTCTGTGTGGTCGCCGGAGCAGTGTCTGCCGTATAAAGCTCCTCGCAGGAACCAATACAGCAACGTGGTTCTTTGGATGTGCGCTTATTTAACCCGCTGCAGACGGTATCTGCTGAACACACCTTTCCATCGTAGTCCGAACATTCTTTGTAGACACAGTAGCCGCTCTGGCACTTTTGGTAATCCGGACAGGAAATGCCTGCACAGAGATCCTGGACAGCAATCTGCGTGCCGACACATTTGCCAGTCTTGCACTGATCATTTTCTGTATCGGCATTGCCATCGTCACATGCCATTCCAACATTGACCGGTGAAAATACACAGTCACTCGTCTTGGTATCGCACGTATCGGTCGTACAGGAATTATGATCATTGCACACTTTTACCGTACCGGTGCAAGCTCCCTTCGTATACACGTCATAAATGGTGCAGGCGTTTCCATCATCGCAGGGTGTGCCGTCCTTCGGCGGTTCCTGTGCAATGGAAGAAGCGGACGATGCGCTGGATGCAGCGCCGGAACACTCCTGATACTGAGTCTCTCTTGTAGCACCACCCCCCGTGCGAATGCTTCCATCGGCATTGTAGATGAGCACACCTCGCTGAAAGCGACTGGCGCTGTTTCTCGCATCTGCACAGTAACGGGCTTCCAGTGCTTCGTATTCACCGGCACATCGTTCCCGAACAGAGGGAATGTCGTAGTCTTCCGTCAGGTGAAGTTTAACGTAGCCGTCTCCCAGTTCCGGGTCTCCTGCTCTTGGTGAACCACCGTTATCCGCATTGACGATACAGGCGGCTTTTGTGACTACAGGTGCTGCAGCATGTCCTGCATCTGCATCCATTGCATTTGCATCGTATCCCTGAAGGTTAGAAATCCCCTCTTCTTCAATTTTATTGAGGATGCGGAACATGATGACTGCCACAGCTGCTCTATTGAGGTCATCATCCACACCAAAGTCCCCTGTGGGGTACCCTGTCATAAGACCCGTAAGATTCGTGACGGCGGTATCTTTGAAAGAAGGATGACCTACGGGAACATCATCGAATACCTGTGTACCATCCGGACGGGTTCCAATGGCACTCAGCAGCGTTTCACCCAGCGTTCTGTTCATGAATCCCGCAGTCACACCGCGGGGCGATGCGCTGTCCGGAGCAAGAGTTGCACCATCCGAAGACCACCCCTGCCTGCGAAATGTGCAGGCTGGAAGAAATGCATAGTGGTCGGATGCAACGTCGTTGTACACCTTCATACATCCCGTGGGTTCCTGAATAAGATTTGCGTAGAGCAGAATGCGATGCAGGAGCGTAATCACCTGACCATTCGTCACCGGATCACCGGGACCGTAACGACCATCGTCATAGCCTTTTACAATCCCCTTCTGGTGCATACGGACAATGGCTTCAAACGCCCAATCGGGCAGCTCATCTTTGAATGGATTCACCAGAACTTCTTTTTTCTCTTCTATGAGAATGTCTGCAACGTCAATGAATTTGCCATCTCCCACCTGCGCTTGCACGCTCGTAGCCCCCGCAACGTCACCTGCGGTAAATGTGCAGGTTTTCGCGTTGCTGCAGGCTCCGAGTGTACCCATACCCTCTTTAAGCAGGGACCAGTCAGCACGCACCGGCATAGTACGAGTGCCGTAGTCGCCTTCCGCGCTCAGGCGGATGCTTTCGCCGACACCGACGGTAGCCTTGGCAGGAGTGATAGAAATGCCCACAAGGCCATCCGGCACACTGGAAACCGACGCGGTAATGGATTGGACCGTTACCAGGGCAAAAGCGAAGACAGCGATACAACTGAAGAGTCCTGCGAGCCGATTTTCGTTCTTGGTCTTTAACATGGGAAAGAGGGGAATAAAGGGAGAGAAAAATGAGCAAAATTATTTTTTCCAGGTTTTAAACTCCACCGAGGAGGTACTCAACTTTCCGACTGCAGCCACAGTACCGTCTTTCGCCTGTACACAGAGCACCACAGAATTGGGTGAACTGGTAACACTGTAGCTAAGCGCATTTGCGGTACCGCTCCTTGTAAGCGATGCACTGCATTCTTCTTTGGTCACATATTCAAAAGGTTTTGAGGGGCTTAACGCAGCCACCGTTCCTCCCCCGTTCTGCTGTACAATCAGATTGTAGTATGTGTACGTGGAACAAGTGGTTCTCTTGCGGAAACCACCGGACGTGTGGCAACTGCGTGAGGAATTTGTTTTTACCGTTGCTGAAATATCGGAGGTACTGTCTGCCGTACCATCCTTGGTATTGCCCGTAAGCAGATCAATGAATGTGGATACTGATCCAACACGAACCTCTCCGCTCTTTAGAATATCGGCAGTATTCACAGGACAGGAGACGTATTCGCAACCCATGCTGCCGCATCCGCTGGAAGAAACACCATTGTCGCTGTTAAAGGTAAGCACACCGCGTTGGACCTTTGGATTCACACCAAGCGCACAGTAGTCCTTGAGGAGAGTATCATAGACATTCTGCGTACAGGCAGTACGGAGACCTGCTATGTCATTCACGCCTGGAATATGTCTCATGACGTAATCTTTTCCCGTATCCGGCACATCACCACGGGGAGCATTACCGGCACGAAGGATGCAGACACCGCTCACCTTCGCGCCAACGAGAGGAGCGGAAGAAGACGAAGGAGATGAGGAAGATGAAGAAGACGAAGGAGATGAGGAAGATGAAGAAGACGAAGGAGATGAGGAAGATGAAGAAGATGAAGAAGCAGGCCGAGGCGCGATGGGTTGGCTGCTCCATACCTGGAGTGTCACTTCTGCATCGTACGGCGCAAAGCTTCGCACCGTAGCATCGCCGATCTTGCCAACGACTCCTCCATCCGTGCGGAAGCACACCGCACCCGACAGTTTGTTGAAACTGACATAATAATCACCATTCGGAAAATCAATCAGACGCGCGCGACAGTTCTCCTCCGTCACCGCGGCAAAGCTGGGGGCGGGAAGAGCAACGATCTTCGTCACGCGATACCCTCCCCACCCTCCGGGGGGAAGCACATTGAAGTTCGGTTGGATGAGACTGAAGTTAAGATCGTAATCTTTGCTGCTGTAGTTACGCACGAATGCGTTCGTCCTGACATCATAGTTTCCTCCACCGATGCCACGGATGCGCAGCGCATACGATCCATCGGCATGCGCGGTCGCCGTGAGTTCCTGGACGGGTGCGGAAGAAGAGGACAAGGAGGACAGAGAGGATAAGGAGGACAAGGAGGACGAAGAGGATAGAGAGGACAGAGAGGACAAGGAGGACGAAGAGGACGCCGCAACCTGTGGCACCGGAATGGCAGTGCCGGCGCATTTGGCGTCGGCGGTGCATACATCCTGCTCCGTGCCCGCAATACCGTCGTCACAGGCGGAACCCGTATTGGTCACGGAAGAACATGTCCCCGTCGAAGCACCGCAGGAATCCGTCGTACAGACGTTCCCATCATCGCAGGGCTTGGGAATCCCCTGACAAATACTTTCCTTGTACACGTCGTTGACGGTACAGAGATTTCCATCGTCGCAGGAATCGCCGTCCTTCGGAGTATCGGGTGCTTTGCTGGAAGGAGCCGCTGCGTGGTCTGAGCCTTCAGCGGCGCCGGCATCGTATCCCTTCAGGGTAGTAATACCCAGAGTCTCCACGTTATCTAATACACGGAACATCACCACGGCCGCTGCAGCCCTGTTCAGATCGTCATTCACACCAAAATCACCAGTGGGGTATCCCGTCATAATGCCTGTAGCGTTGGCTGCAGCAGTATCGGCAAAGTTTGGATGAGAAACGGGAACATCATCGAACTGCTGTCCCTGCGGAGCCGAAGACCCCTTGGCACTCAAAATGGTATCTCCCACCACATGACTGATAAACGCAGCCATTGCTCCACGGGAAGCTGGGCTGTCGGGACGGAAGAGGCCATCTGCAGCAGACCACCCCTGTCGCTTAAAAAGGCAGGCTGGTTTAAAAGCATAGTGCCCCTGTGGAACATCGTCATAGACCTGTTCACATGCCGTCGGCTCATCCACAAGCTTGGCATGCCGTAATATACGTTCGAGCAATGTAATAACCTGGCCATTGGTCACGGAATCTCCGGGACCGTACCGACCGTCGTCATATCCTTTTACAATCAATTTTTTGTACATGCGCACAATTGGTTTAAATGCCCAGTCCGGCAACTCATCGGTAAAAGGATTCACCAGCTTCTCCTCCTTCTGCTCAATGGTAATGGTTGCCTCATCCACAAAAACACTGTCTCCCACCTGCGCCTGGATGGTTGCCGCACCGGTTACCTCGCCGGCAATGAACGTACAGGATTTTGCATTGGTACACTTCTCTAGAGTGCCTAAATCTGCGCCTTTCAAGAGGAACCAATCGGCACGCACCGGCATAGTCCGAGTACCGTAATCCCCTTCCGCACTAAAGCGGATGGACTCGCTGACAGAGACAGTTGCCTCTGAAGGTGAAATGGAAATTCCTTCCAGACCCTCCGGAACAGTACTGGAAACAGAAGCAGTAATCGTATTCACGGTAACGAACACTGCAGCAAGTGTGAGTGCGGAGCCGCACACGGCGAACCCTTTGGCACTTCGAATATTCTTCATTAACAGAGTAGGAAAATAGGTATGTGTTTTTATATTTGCCGACAATACGTCGGAGTCACTCCGTATTATACCAAAACATGTACGATTTTACAAGTTCCGGGGACCGGTCATTCCCTCCTGATTCCTATACCATCTCGCTCCGACAAAAAAAGATGCTACACTGCCCCCAATGCTTTCCTCTCCCCTCGCTCTCGGAACCAAAGACCTGCCGGAAGCACCGCCGCTCCGCAAACTCATTGGTCCCAGTTTTATAATCCTGGGACTCGGTCTTGGCAGTGGAGAAGTAGTACTCTGGCCCTACATGGCAAGCAACTACGGGCTGGGGATTGTATGGGGAATACTGATAGGAATCACCATGCAGTTCTTTATTAATATGGAGGTGGAACGCTATGCCTTAATTAATGGTGAAAGCATCTTTGTGGGATTCGCACGACTTCTTAGATGGCTCCCTGCATGGTTCATGATCTCCACTTTTCTTGGGTTCGGCTGGCCCGGAATAGGGCTCTATGGCGCCACACTTCTCTCGGCGGCATTTAGTTTGGGCAATCCAAATATAGTCGGGATCGTCCTGTTCGTCGCCATTGGTTTTATTCTCACACTCGGCAAAGTACTCTATAAAACGGTGGAGACGCTGCAGAAATATCTCATTTCCATCGGTGTGCCCTTCATCGTTATTCTCACCTACTCCCTCGCCAGTCGTGCGGATGTAGGCGCTCTTGTACAGGGGCTTATGGGTCAGGGAATAGTGAATGGAGAACCTTACTACTTCCTTCCCGTTGGCATAGCCATGGGCACCTTCCTCGGCGCTCTGGCTTACGCAGGCGCCGGAGGAAATTTGAATTTAACCCAGTCGTGCTATGTGAGGGATAAAGGATACGGGATGGGCAAGTATGCCGATAAAATTACAAGTGTGATTACTTCCAAGGAAGGGAGTCACTCATTCTCCCTTACGGGGAACACCTTTCCGCCAACCGATGAGAATGTCCGACGGTTTCGGAAGTGGTGGAAGACGGTGAATACAGAGCACTTCCTCATTTTCTGGGCACTGGGTCTGTTTACCATGCTTACACTCTCTCTCCTTTCCTACGTCACGGTCTTCGGGCACGGTGACGCCGGAGGAATCAACTTTGTGGTGACCGAAGCGGTGGCGATAGGCGAAAGGACACTCCCCTTCCTCGGAACACTTTTCCTCCTTATTACAGGCATCATGCTTGCCGCCACGCAGCTTACTGTTCTCGATTCAACTTCTCGGATCATTACAGAAAACCTTCTCCTGCTTACAAATAAGAAGTCCATTCGCGTATCACGGGTGTACTACACCGTCCTCTGGGTTCAAATCCTCTTCGGCATCACTGTCTTTAGTTTGGGCTTCGACCAGCCGCTTACACTCATTGTGCTCGGCGCCATCATAAACGCCTTTAGTATGTTCGTGTACACCGGCATCATCCTGATACTGAACAACAAGCTTCTCGCGAAGGCACTCCGACCACGGCTCTGGAGGAACCTGGTAATGACTGCTACGTTTATCTTCCTGGGTTACTTTTGTGTAGAAACGCTTATGACAAAATTAGGAATATGAAGAAAAGGATAGGAAGGATACAACAAAGCTCGACAAACACACTAAAATCGAAGATCATGTACCCATGAGTTCCATTGCATTTCTTGAAGTAGAAGCTGATGACAGAGCACAGGTGCAGGCAGCCTACTCCGAGAGCTTGATTCTGGAAGGTAAACTGCAAGATGCAGATGTTCTTGAACAATGTAAAGAGACAGAAGTACTCTCCTGTTTCATCTACTCAAAAATACAGGAGAAAGAGCTGGATCTATTGCCAAACCTTACACTGATCGTCACTCGTTCTGTAGGATTCGATCATGTTGACCTTGATGCGTGCAAAAAGAGAAATATTACCGTGTGCAATGTGCCGGACTACGGCTCACATGTGATTGCCGAACATGTGTTCGCACTGCTCCTGAGCGCTTTACGGCACATTACAGAAGCAGATGAGCGTGTGGAAGGAGGTACGTTTGACTACCAGGGACTCCGGGGCATGGCTTTGCGAGGCAAAACGCTGGGAATACTGGGCACAGGAAAAATAGGCAGGCGCGTTGCACAAATCGCCCACGGATTTGGAATGAAAATAGTGGCCTACGATGTGTGCCGGGTCACGGAACTCACCGATCTTTTGGATGTAGAATATGTACCTCTGGATGAGCTCTTCCGCAGGAGTGACATCATCACGCTGCATCTCCCCGCTCTCAAAGAAACAGAACACATCATCAACGCAGAAGCCTTTGAAAAAATGCGTGAAGGCGTTGTACTGGTCAACACCGCCCGTGGAGCACTCATAGATTCCACGGCACTTCTGCAGGCACTGAAGAGTGGAAAAGTATCGCATGCACTTCTGGACGTACTGGAGCACGAAAAAAACTTTGAGGAGAATGAAGAGCTCATTGAACATCCCAATGTTGTTTCCACCCCGCACATCGCCTTTTATGCGGATGACAGTATGCGTAACATGTACATCGACTGCTTTGAATCCATAGATCAGTTCCGCAGGGGGAAGACACCTGAGCACACGGTCAAACCACCTACCATCGTGTGTGATCTTCCACATACATAAGACAAGCACCCGTCTAGTGCGGCACAAAATGCTCTCAGGGGAAGGCAATGCATTTGCACATGTCAAAAAAGGTGTGCATTATGGTGTCTGCAATTATGCACATCCAATACAAAGCAACCGCAGGCATGTTCCTTATACTGCTCCTTCCTACGGGAGCATTTGCTGCCAAAGCTGTACAGGCATATGAGCAGGTAACGGGACCATTCGAGACACAGGAGGAAGCAGAGGCTGCCTGCATGAAAGCGGTGGGACTGAATGAAACAACGGTACGTCTCTACACAGGGCACATCGGAAATTTCTGGAAGCTGGATAATCCCCTTCGCTTCCTGGTTCGACGCTGTCTGAGCAACGTGAAAAAGAATGAAGAAAATCTGCGACTCAGCACAAGGAAGATCGGTCGTATGGAAGGGCGTATACAGAAAAGACTTACAGACCGCAGCAAGATGAAACTACAGCAGAATATAGTAAACGTACGGAAGAATACCGCTGCCAATGCACGCCTGAAGCTAAATCAAAACACGAGAAGCACCCAGGAAAATATTCGCACGTTTGTGAATGCAAGATCTCAACGACGGGTACAAACTCAGGCGCAAGAGCGCAACCTACGTGAAAAGCTGGATAAGAGAAAGCAGTTCCAGAAAGAGGCAGAACTCATTTGTCGCGGCCAAAAAGGGAATCAGCACGTCATGTGCATTCGCAAAGAGGTACGGGAGAGAGAGGAAGCACTGTACGGTGATTAGCTTGCCTAGCTGGATTAGCTTACCTAGCTGGATTAGCTTGCCTAGCTGGATTAGCGTGGTTAGGAAGGAGTAATTTTCTACATTAAAATCTTTGCAGACGCACCTATGCCCTTCTTCAGGCTCAGGATAACAGGGTGCGGTTGCGAAAATAATCAAACATGAGCTGCACCCCTCCGTGGGTGCAGCTCATGTATTCCTTAGTTAAGCTAATCAAGCTAGTGGAGCTAATGAAGCTCGAAAGCTATTGCACAAGGTGCACTGTCCTCGTGGGAAACGCCATTTGTATCCCCTCTTTTGCAAATGCTTCAAGAATACCCAAATTAATATCCTGCTGTGCGTCCATGTACTCCTCATAGTGTGCACTGTTTATAAAGTACACAATCTCAAAGTTCAGACTCGACTCCCCAAATTGCCAAAAGTGAGCACGATTGAATACTGCGTTCTTCTGCGCAGTCACCACTTCTTCTATAAGAGCTGTGGCCTTTCGCAGTTTCGCCGGAGGAGTGTCGTAATTCACGCCTACAGAGAATGCAATGCGCCTCTTTTCCAGCTTCTTAAAGTTCTGTACACGTGCCGCCGTAAGCTCTGCATTGGAAATCACCAGCTCTTCTCCTTGCAGTGCCTTAAGACGAGTGGTCTTAAGACCAATGCGCTTCACCGTTCCTTTGTACTCTCCACAAACAATATAATCCCCTTCTTCAAAAGGTTTATCGAGAATAATGGAGAATGAGCTGAAAATATCGGAAAAGAGCGGCTGCAGAGCAAGTGAAACAGCAAGACCCCCTATGCCCAAGCTCGCAAGCAGAGAGGTGACATTGAATCCGAGATTGGAAAGGATAAGAAGGAGACCGACACTCCAGAGAAGAATCTTTAAAATAACGGAAAGAGCAGAAGAAAAACTCGTTTCTCCATCTTCTGTTCGTTTTCCCATTTTCTTGGCTACCACAATCTCCAGTACTCTCTCCGCCAGGCGAATAAGCTCGTACACGAGGAGGAGGAAGAATGCCCCCTTTATAAGAAGATGCAGAAGACCGGGAAGAACAAGATGCTGTACTGCAGCATAGAGCGCGGCGGAAAGGTAAAAGGACTTCCGTATTTCCTTCAAAAAACAAATCACCGAATCATCAAAATAGGATGACGTAATCTTGGCCAATTTTTCGAGATGTGTGAGAAAAACGTGTTTGAGAAGAACAAGTAACAGTAATGCAGCAAGCAAAATACAGAGTGCCCCAAGCCAACTAAGAAGGGTATTCCCCAACACAACTTCTGAAAGAAAGCCCATCTCACCATTGGCTATGGCTTCTGTAATACGCATAAAGATAGTGCCCGTTTCTGTATCGACTGGTTGCATAAAAGGAAGAGGAGATACTCAGGAAACAGTGTACCAACTTGCATGAGAATGCCAAATAGAAGACCATAGGGATCCCATGCGACAGGTCATACTTACAGATACGAAAGGCAACCAAACGGGTCTCTCGGAGATCATGCAAGCACATACCGGAGAAGGAAAACTGCACCGTGCATTTTCGGTTTACATCTTCCGCAAGCAAGGAACAGAGATACTTATGCAAAAGCGCAGCAGCAAAAAGATGCTTTTCCCTCTTCTATGGGCAAATACCTGTTGCAGTCACCCCTTCCCCGATGAGGCAATGATGGACGCGGCTCAGCGTAGGCTGCAGGAGGAATGTGGCCTCACCTGCGACCTTAAAGTAGCTGGAACCCTTGTGTATCGCGCAGAGGATCCGGAAGGCAGAGGTGTGGAGCATGAACACGTCACTCTTCTTAGAGGAGATGATCCCGTTTCCGAGCCCAAGCCCGACTCTGAAGAGATAGAAGAAATAAAATGGATGCCGGTAGAAGATCTCCTCACAGATATGGAAGAGCACCCCAAAAAGTACGCACCCTGGTTTCACCTGGGACTGCAAAAACTTCTTCTCATACTATGAAAAACGAGCAGAAACTGCACATTGCCATTATTCCGGACGGCAACAGGCGCTGGGCTAAGACGCATGCCCTGCACCCCTGGGACGGCCACAAAAAAGCCATTGAAAACTTCCGCTTACTTACGGAATGGTGTCACGACGACCCTCGTGTCTCTGTGCTGACCATTTGGTGTTTTTCCACGGAAAACTGGAAACGGGACAAGAGGGAAGTGGATATGCTTATGCAGCTTCTTGAAGTACATCTGCAAAAAGAGCGGGCTCTTTTGGAAAAGAACAATACGCGGTTTGTGCACTCCGGCAGAAAAGACCGCATACCCGCCCAACTGGCCAAACTCATAGAGGATGTAGAAGAGGAGAGCAAGAACAGAACGGCATCTACACTGCATCTTGCTATTGATTACGGCGGGAAGGATGAACTACTGCGTGCCATGCAAAAAATGGCGACGAGCGAACGAGCGAACGAGCGAACAAATAATACCATCGCAGAGAATATATTTTGTTCGTTCCTCGACCATCCGGAACTGCCGGATATTGATCTCATTGTTCGAACATCAGGAGAAAAACGCACCAGCAACTTCTTTCTGTGGCAGTCAGCCTACAGCGAGTGGTCTTTTGTGGAGAAGAAGTTCCCCGATTTCACCGCAGAAGATCTCGCAAACGAAGTAGATGCGTTTATGACACGTTCCAGGAGGTTCGGAGGATGACAACGGAATCTTTTGCCCCCGGCAAAATCATCCTCACCGGCGAGTACGCCGTGGTCTTTGGACACCCCGGCATTGCCGTGCCTGCGTCTCTCGGTATGCGGGTAACGTATGAGGAAGATCTTGCAAGACCCGATCTCACCATACGGTGGAAGGGTATACAGGGCGGTGAGGAATGGACGCAGTACCTGCAAGGAATTGTGGAAGAATGCAGTGAGGAACCCGATCAGCTCTTCTACGGAACATTGACCGTGAATAACGCACTCCCTTTGGGAAAAGGCATGGGTTCCTCCACCAGCCTTGTCGTCGCAACGACAAAGGCACTGCTCGGGGAAGACTGCGAAACGAAAGCTCTTGCAATAGAAAATACCGTAAACCCCGGTCATAGCGGCATCGACTTTCGCGTTATTTGGAATGCCACACCTCTGTACTTTAAAAAGGCCAGTGAACCGGAAGCATTCCTTCTCCCAAAGGACCTCCTCGCAGGTGCTCTCCTTATAGACACCGGGGCACCCAACGAAACCACACCCGAACTTGTTTCCTGGGTGGAAGAACGCAAAGAACAGCTTGCTGGGCCACTGGAAACAATTGGCCGATGCACGGAACAGCTGAAGGCGGGAGAGGATTTGGGGGCAATTTTGTGGGAGCACCATCGCGCACAAATTGCGCTTGGTGTGGTACCTCTGAATGTCCAGGATCTTATAGAAGCCATTGAGGATGCCGGCGGTAGCGCAAAGGTCATTGGGGCTGGAGGCAAGACGGGTGGTGGTGGTATGGTGCTTGCCGTGCATCAAGATTCAGAATCGTTACGAAATGCGATTCCTGAGACATTTCCCGTTCACATGCTATGAGTGCTACTGCCATATCCACACCAAACATTGCGCTGATCAAATACTGGGGAAACCGATCTAACGAGTTGCGCCTGCCCGCTGCCGACTCACTCTCCATGACGCTGAATACGCCAACTGTGGAAATAACTGTTGACTATGCGGAGGACCTCATCATCCGATCCTATGAATCGGATGGTGCAGAACGGGAAATGACTGAAAAACACATGGCAAGATTTGCAAAACACCTGGAGCTGACCAGGCAATACCTCACACAGATTGGAGCAGAAGATGCGATACCCGCATCTGTACAACTCACCATCCGCTCCGGCATTCCCCCCGGTGTAGGCCTTGCTTCTTCTGCAGCCGTTTTTAGCGCAGTCGCAAAAGCGTATGTGGGACTCATCGCCTCTTCTATCATATTAACAGATGAACAGACGAGTGTGATTGCACGCCTGGGTTCCGGCTCTGCTGCACGCAGTATTTTTGGAGGATTCGTCACACTCGAAAATACGGGGAGAAATGGTATGGACGGCGCCGTTGCTAAGCAGGTTGCTTCCGAAGATCACTGGCTCCTGCACGACATTGTGATCATCCCCAGCTATGATGAAAAAAAGGTAGGTTCTACCGAAGGGCACGCCATTGCACAGACCAGCCCTCATTTTATGGAGAGGATTGAAGCCATTGGTTCTTATCGACAAAAGGATTGTATAGATGCCATCCTCGCAAAGGATTTTGAGAAGTTACAGAAGGTCGCAGAGGAGGACAGCCTGAATATGCACCATGTGATGGAGACGAGTAGTCCCCCACTCCAGTACCTGACGCAGGACACACATCGGATTGTTGATGCAGTAACAAGACTGCGTGAAGAAGGGCATCTTCCAGTCTTGTACACGATGGATGCCGGACCGACCGTGCATCTTCTCTGCACAGATGAGGCGAGAATGCAGATCGTGGACTTCGCCCACGCGCAAGAGGGCTGCACTATTTTTGAGGCATCGGTTGGTTCAGGTTCAAAGATTATTCAGAAATAAGGAATCAAGAATGCATGTACACAATCATACGCTGGAGCAAGCTTCTTGATTCCTAATTCATCATTCTTCATTCATAATGAGAGTAATGGATCTCCGCACTCTCCCCGACGGTCTCTCTCCTTCTCAGCGTGCTGCAGAACGCCGAAAGAGGATCGAAGCAGAAACGCACAGAGACATCTCTCTTACAGACGATACTGATGATCGACTCGGTATAGCCGACGAGAAAAACTGTGAGCAGATGTTTGGTACGGTTCCCCTTCCTGTCGGGTATGCAGGTCCGCTTACCTTTACCTGTAGCAGCGGCGAAAGGACGACTGTCCACCTACCACTCGCAACGACAGAGGGCGCACTGGTAGCTGGTGTGAATCGTGGGTGCAAAGTACTTTTCGGAACGAACGTACACTCTACATCTTTCTACCACGGTATGTCCCGTTCCATCGCATTGGCAGTACCTGAAAAAAGCCTCCAGGCATTCATAGGTGCATTGGAAAGTACACAAGGCGATTGGTACAAGGCTGCGGAAACAACAAGTGCACACCTCAAGATAAAACGGCATGAAGTGGACCAGCAGGATACGTATGTCTTCGTCACCCTATGGTGTGACACGGATGAAGCCATGGGTATGAACATGGTGACCATTGCCGCACAGGCCGCAGGGGACTGGATCACCGAACATCTGCATGAGTACTCCCCTGCTCTCATCACTGTTGCGGGAAATGTGGATAGTGATAAAAAACCGAGCAGGCGCACACAGGAGAAAGGACGTGGATACGAAGTAACGGCAGAAGTACTGCTTCCCAAAGACGTTGTAGCATTGGTGCTCAAAACAACGGCAGTAGATATGAAACGCACCGCTGACGCAAAATTGAAAGTGGGATCAAGTATTGCAGGTGCCATAGGGTCCAATCTCCACGCGGCAAACGTGATTGCGGCGCTCTACCTCTCTACAGGACAGGATGCTGCACACGTAGTAGAAGGTTCACTGACGGATACAACGGTGGAATTACGAAAGGAAGGACTGAACATAGCAGTGCGATTGCCTGCCATTCTCGTCGGCATACGCGGGGGGGGCACTGCGCTTCCGGCACAGCAGCAGTGTCTGCAGATGCTACTCAAAGAAAAGACATCGCTCCACCCCTGTGCACAACTTGCAGAATCCATTGGTACGGCAGTGCTCGCTGGGGAAGTATCCTTGTTGGCAGCTCAGGCAAACCAGACGCTGGCGAAAGCACACAGGGAATTGGGACGTTAATTTGAAATTTTCAATTTGAAATTTGAAAACAATTTGAAATGCAATAATTTGAAAATAGACTTATCGCCTCTCACGACAGGAGTTTGCGATACGAGAGAATATGCATGTCAATTCCTGACACTCACGCCATAAAGTTCTTAACTCTTCTTTTCGTTCAGGATGCGCAGCTGCAAGCAAGCGTAAGTGATGCTTTGTCTCCTTGCACTCTTTCTTCACTATGAAAATTTTGTTCTGAAAATCTTTCTTCGAACATGCCCCATTCGCTTCCATGTAGTTAGCGCCTATACTGGCAGAAGAACCGATAAGCTGCTCCACAATACGTCGATTGATAGGAGTTTGCTTGATAGATTTGCACAGAATTATGACGCGTTCACCAAAGACAGCCGTTCTCTCCTCAAGATCATAGATTTTCCCCATTGCTGAAACATTAGTTGCCATAAGTGACGAATATTACCCTTAAAGAGACAACAGGAATAGGACTTTTTTACATGACACAATCATTTCAAATTTCGAATTGTTTTTAAATTTCAAATTTCAAATTGAAAATTTCTCAAGATTCCCTTTCATACCCACCAATCTGCTACACTGCTGCCAATGAGCAAATCAGTAATTGTGGGCTTTGGCATGTATCTTCCAAGCAGCCGAATTAAGACTGCTGCTATCGCCGAGCACTGGCAGCAAAATGCTGTTTCTATTCAAAACGGACTTGGCATACGGGAAAAGACAGTACCCGGCGAAGGAGAAGACTCCTTTACCATGGCATTCGAAGCCGGGAAGCAGGCTATAGAAGTGTCTGGATTGCGTTCGTCACAGATTTCTGCAGTATTTGTGGGCTCCGAGAGCCACCCCTACGCTGTAAAACCTACAAGTGGGATGGTGGCGGACGCACTGGAACTTGACCCCTTCTGCCACTGTGCAGATTTGGAATTCGCCTGTAAAGCGGGCACGGCAGCCATGCAGATAGTGGATAGTATGGTGAGGGCGAAACAAATACGCTTTGGGATGGCCATAGGGAGTGATACCGCACAGGCTGCTCCCGGAGATGCTCTGGAGTACACGGCAGCAGCCGGTGCGGCTGCAGTCATACTCGGACCCGAACGTGCCAAGAATGCACTATGTCGCATAGAACAGACGCTCTCCTTTACTACAGACACACCCGACTTCTGGCGTGCGGCAGAAGAGAGGTATCCCAGCCATGCAGGACGATTCACCGGTGAACCGGCATACTTTCACCACATGCGTGAAGCCATCAACGGCATACTGGAAACGACTTCCTGCAGTGTGCAGGAAATTGATCATGTCATCTTGCATATGCCAAACGGAAAATTTCCGGGCAAGATTGCCAAAGAATTTGGTTTCACAAAGGAACAAATGCAGCACGGGTTTATTGTTCCGCATATCGGCAATACCTATAGCGCCTGTTCACCCCTGGGTCTTGCCCATGTCTTGCAGGAAGCAAAAGAAGGTGACACACTTCTTCTTGTGTCCTACGGTTCCGGTGCGGGCTCGGACGCTTTCCTTCTGACCATGTTGCGGGACGGTGTGCGTCTCCCGCAGGAAAGAGGAGAACTGCAATACCTCACCTACAGTCAGTATAACAAACGCACTGCCGCGCTCCACGCATGAACAAAGATATTTTTCTCATCGGATCCGGCCAGACACGCTTTGGAGAGTGGTGGGAAAAGAGCCTTCGTGACCTTGCGGGCGAGGCAGTGGAAGCCGCACTGAAAGATGCCCCCTGCACCTCGCTGGATATCGATATGGTTATCGTTGCAAATATGATCGCGGAACGCACCAACGGGCAGGCGCATCTCGGTGCACTTGTTTCTTCCCTGTTTCCACACAATCCTCCCGCACTGCGAGTGGAATCTGCCTGCGCTTCGGGTGCGGTGGCTCTGCATACCGCCTGCGGATTGCTGGAGAGCGGACGGGCACAGACTATTGTAGTTGTAGGGGTGGAGAAAATGACCGATGTGTCCACCGAGGAAGTTGCAGATGCCCTCATGGGAGCCGCAGACAGCGAAAAAGATGCACCGTGTGGCCTTACCTTCCCCGGCATTTTTGGACTCATCGCAAAGCGTTACATGCATGAGTACCACCTCACCAGAGAGAGACTCAACCATGTAAGCTCTGCACACCACCGCAATGCTCTCCACAATCCCTTTGCACAATTTCGGAAGGAAATACCTGCCGAACACATTTCCCAAAGCCCGGCAGTCGCTGACCCTCTGTGTATGCTCGACTGCTCTCCGGTAAGTGATGGCGCAGCGGCCTGTATTCTCTCCACAGTAAAAGAGAGTGATATCAAAATTGCAGCATCACAACTGGCAAGTGATGCGGTAAGTCTTACGGAGCGTGCAACCATTACCTCCTTTCCCGCCACAAAACGGGCAATGGAAAAGGCACTTGCAGAAGCAGATATAGACCGCAAATCTGTTTCCCATCTTGAAATCCATGACTGCTTCTCCATAGCGGCTGTCATCAATGTAGAAGACCTCGGGTTTGCAGAGCCAGGAAAAGGAGTGGAACTCTATGAACAGGCAGATCCTGTTCCGAGCATCAATGCCAGCGGGGGCTTAAAGGCCTGTGGTCACCCAGTAGCCGCCACGGGTATAAAGCAGGTAACGGACATGGCGAAACAGCTCCGCACTTCCGGCAGTCGTTTTGGTCTTACACAGAACTTTGGCGGTGCCTGTGCCAGTTGCGGCATTCACATCCTTGAACATACGCATGTCTAACCCCTCTGTCGTTCACAGGGCCAAATCCGCTCGCAAGCAGAAGATGCAGGAAGGAACAATTGTGTCCTTTACGACGGTACGACACCCTCCCGCAGGCTTTGGAACGAACCCACTGCGTATTGGCTTGATAGCACTGGAAGACGGCTCCCAGGCCATGGGGCAACTGATTGCACCTGCACACGAGGACATACAGATTGGGAGCAAAGTACGCCCCCGTATGAAACTGCTCCGTGTACAGAAAAACGGGCTGCGCATCTACGACACCGCATACGAACTCTGCGCGGCAAAGCCGGTAGTACAAGAACAGAAGGTGGAACGGGAATTTCCCGGCTACATCGTGGCTCTGTACGGTCCTTCGGGCGTTGGAAAATCAACGGTGTGCACACTGATGACAAAAGTACTGGTGGAGTATGTGGAGAACGTCCCCATTCTTACCACACGTGCAAAGAAGAAGGGTGATGCCGATGAGTACCATTACACAACTGCCGCAGAATTCACCAGGCTCCGAAAGGACAAGAAAATTATTGCCGCTACACAAATTCCCTCACGTTCCGAGAAACGGTGGTACGGCTACCGGGAAGAAGATATTCAGGCCATATGGAACAAAGGAAAAATTCCCATTGTTATTACCGAACAACACCTGCTCCAAAACCTCAGCAGTTACTACGGAAGGCGTTCCATTCTCTCCTTCGGCCTGCTTCCACCCGGTAAGAGCCGCCGTGCCATGCTTTCCCAACTGCTGCATCGGTTGCGTAGCCGTGGACGCGATACAGAAAAACACATTCAGGATCGCATGAAGAACGCAGAACACGACTTAGACTTCTTTGAGAAGCGCAAAGAACTCTTTGACCATATTCTGGTGAATGAAGATCTGGATGCGGTCATGGAAACACTCAAGGGTCATGTGCTGGGTGTGGAAAGAACTTGAATGGGATGTGCTTTCCTAAGGGCTTTTTGAACATACCACATCCAAATGCCTCTAGGATCAATGTGTGTAGAATGCTAGAATGCGACCCACCCTCCCCATGACTTACCGCCGCTCCACAGTACTGCTTTCCGTTGCATTCTTGGCACTGTGCGTTTCCAAAACCTACGCACAGGAGCACTCCTCATCTTCATCGTCACCATCTTCATCATCGCAGATGACGGAAGAGGAGCAACAATGGCAGCAGCGATTTGAACGTGCGGAAGGATTCCGGCTCGAAATGCTCCAGACACGAAGAGGTGTGGAATTCTACTACGACTTTCGGAAGAAGAATGTGCAGGATGTACAGAAGAGCCGCACCAAGTGTCAGGAAGATCTACGCCACGCAAACAGAGATACGACTTTCCCCACTCTTCAGCGCTGCTACACAAAAGAACTGATGCTGAACAAAGAGCTGCGGGAGAAGCAGAAAGAGTACGCAGAGAGTGTTCCCGGTGTTTCGGAGGATATGCGGCAACAGACCCTCGCAGCCCTGAATACACTCATAGATGCTCTTACATCCATGATAGAAGGCACAGAAAATGCGGTCTTTCGCAGTAAGGAAGAACTCATAGAGGCTAAAAAAAACCTACACACTGCGTACAGAACACCAACTCTGCTTGCCCTCCTGCGGATGGAAGCAGACCGCACGGATACCTGGATAGCACACCTCATGCAGCGCCTCTTTACAATGACGCAGAATACAAGCCTCAGTCCCGATGCCTTTGCAAAAGCCTCTGAAACAATGCAATGTTACGAAGAGGCAGAAACCGAGATGCAGTCCATAGGCAATACCAATGAATTCATCAAAGAAAACGGGAATATGCGCGCAACCATGCAGCATCTGCAACACTGCGCGGAACTCCTGCGGGAAGCACATACGCTCCAGGATGTGTTTGAACACCCACCGGTAGAACCGACAGAAGACCGATCTATGTACTCACCGAGGAGGAGGTGGAGTGGGCAGTAAGAATTATCGGTTTTTTTTGCGACTCCTTTTTGCTTGCTTACTTTTTCTTTTTTTTCTGTCCTCATGACGAGGAGACCGGGACCTACTCCTGTTAGTATGACCCGGCACCCAACTCTCGAGGCTTTCCCTCTCATGAGGAAGAATATACGTTTCTACCGGGTTTTCTTCTGAAGCTGCAGGGAAGAGTGCAGCCAATTTTTCAAGTCGCGCTATACTCTCGCTATAGTTCTCTCTTTCTTCTTGCTTATAATTTTGACAGTTCCTTCCTTGTTGAACACGTGAGATATGACCAAGTTCATGGTCTAACAAAGCAATTGTCTTATAGAAACTAGCAAGTGATTTCTTACTCAGGAGCACAATAAAACTTGCGAGGAGTATGCTGCCCTTCCCGAACCCCATCACAGCTCCATCCTCAGAACCATTCACATAACTCCTATATATTTGCTGTAAACCATGTAAGAAATTTTTGTGTGTCCCGCTTCGTTCAATTTTTTTTATCTCCTCACGAAGGGCAGGAACAAATGCATCCACAACGACGAAAAAGATGGTATCTCTTTTATTCATCGTTCCGGCAATTCCTTCATCATTGGACGAAACAACATCTAGTGCTCTAGTGATATGAGACTGAAATGTCTCTCGCTCTTCCGCACTTTGCGAAGAAGGAAAGCAAAGAAAACAACCCTCTCTCTCCTGAGGATCACTCTTAGCTACATTGAGCACCAAATGAAGAATCATTGGTCTGTCTTCTGGTAAATTCACAATTGTATGAATCGATGATGGGTTCGACCTTTCTTCCTGAGCTCCTGAGGAGTTCAACAACAGAGTTCTTAACCTGACTTTTGTAGTCTCTGCCTGCTGTTGCAATGTATCCGCTACCTGCTGCACAGGATGCTCTTTAGTGCCTTCTGGGCTTGGCTGGACTGGATCATTGCCTTCAATATTCATTGTTGTATTATATAATATAAAAAAATAATTCAAGTATAGACTGACGTTTTTTCACACTTGTTCCATGAATATTTGCAGATATTGCATACCCAATCTATCTCTCTCCTTTACACTAATACCTGTGTCACAAAAACCCTTTCCCCACCGCATAGAACAGACCAAAAATAAGCACTCACGTGCGGTATTCCGGGAAGAAACCATCGTCATTCGTCTTGCACGCAATCTTTCCGAACAAGACCAAAAAAAACATGTGGAGGACCTGCTGAGCCGTATGACAAAACAGCTGATACAGGAAGAAGTACAACGTGTGCGTATTCATCCGTTTAAAGCACTGTTGGAAGGCAGAGAGGAAGAAACCATCACACTCGCAAACGGAACCACGTACACCTTCTGCCTGCACCCCGGGAAAAGGCTTGCATCACGTCGTACTAAAGAAGGCTGGCGTGTGTCAGTCTCTCAACAGACAAGATGCCCGCAACTGCACCGCTTCCTCTGGAAACTCCTTTCGGATGCCGAGCAGGAACGCACGGCAGCATGGGTCGGGGCAGTGAACCAGGAGACGTTTCAGGTACGTATACAACATGTGCGACTGCGTTTTGCATCTTCACAGTGGGGCAGCTGCTCTTCCAGGGAAGTAATTATGCTGAACACCGCCTTACTCTTTCTTCCTCCGCATTTACTCCGCTATGTAGCCATTCACGAACTTGCCCATCGTCTCTGCCCAAATCACTCCGCTGCCTACTGGAAGAGAGTGGAAAAGGTGCTGCCACACTACAAACAAGCACGCTCAGAACTCCATTCCTATCGACTCCCCACAGCGTAGAACCTATACTCAACATATCATTTTCCTCTTACTATTATGCAACACGATACCGAAGAAACAGCAGACACGAGCAAAGAAGTCGAAACAGGAGACTACAATATAGGTGACGATATAGGAGAACGGGTAGGCGAAGGAAACGATCCTCTCGCAGACGAGATATCATGAGTGACCCCGCACCCGAAACATTGCTTGAGGTAGCAAAACAAGCTGCTGCTGCCGGCGCAGAGCTGCTGGCTAAAAAGCACAGGAGCGTGTTTGGCGAAGCGGGGACAGAATCGCTAAAGGTGGATACAAAATCATCATCCACTGATTTTGTAACGGAATCCGACAGGGCGGCACAGGAAAGTATTATTACTCTGATCCAGACTCACTTTCCGGATCACCGGTTCATAGCAGAAGAGGAAGGTGCGGAACAGTTGGGAACTGTCGCATCCCCGTATGAGTGGATCATAGACCCGCTGGACGGCACCACAAACTTCATTCACGGCAAAGAGAACTTTGGCACCATTGTGGCTGTGCAGAAGGAAGGAGTCCTCCAGGCCGGAGTGATGTCTCTGCCACTTCTGCGGCAGGAATTTCTGGCGGCAAAGGGCAAGGGTGCCACCATAAACGGCAAACCGATCGTACTCAGGAATACAAAGAATCTCGATGATGCCATTCTTGCCAGTAACATTATGCGGCGGGCGAAGGAGGGGGAAGACGGCGCGTGGTATGCCTCCATGCCCCGCTGCGGCTCACTGGAAAACTACGGGTGTGCCGCACAGGAAATAGGAGAGGTGCTCCTCGGCAGCAATGACGGCACGTTCTTTCATGGCATTCGTCTGTGGGACATAGCCGCCGGCTGCCTTCTGCTGCAGGAAGCAGGTGGCAAATACCGATACGAATTTCTGGAACCGGAAAACAAGCGTTCCGGACTGCTCGCCGTGGCATCCACCGCACCGATTTTTGAGGAGCTATGCGATTTTGTGTTTGAGAAGAAGCTAGCCTAAAGAAGCAATAGAGGAAATAAAGGATCTTTTATTCCATTTATTGCCTCTATTACCTATATTTCTCCTCAAATGAAATCTTGGGCATGTGGACATTTTTGCAGGCTGAAATAAGGACTTTTGCGCTTGGTAGAGCTGAGATATGCTGTGATTTTTCGTAACACACTATGAAAAATATGTCCTCATTGCACTTCGCACTCGGTAAAGAA
>Ga0210057_1000921_pt1 | contig 46874 bp, 51 predicted proteins | sample CryGeyCG2114_010_2_FD_183968 | JGI IMG/M metagenome (GOLD analysis project Ga0210057, IMG submission 183968) | Groundwater microbial communities from aquifer - Crystal Geyser CG10_big_fil_rev_8/21/14_0.10 (SPAdes) (version 2) | ecosystem: Environmental > Aquatic > Deep subsurface > Groundwater ...
CAAAAGAAGAATTAGCGACTGCTAAAGAAAAGATCAGGGAAGGAATGTCATTCATTAAAGGCTATAACGGACCGTCTTCTAAATGGTTTCAGTATCAGGATTCCCTTATCAGGGGTTCGCGTTTGATCTTGCTTGCTCTTTCAAGTATTCCAGTTTGCGAAACTTCTGCACTGCTTTGCATTAATACGCTTAAAAGGTTAGATAAAAAGATTTTAAATGGAGTAGATGATTCTGATGGTACTGTAGGCGAAATGATGCGTGAGATTGTCGAGGTTTTGAATCTGTTTGTAAGTTTTGACAATACGCTTAAGGATTTTATCGTAAAAAAACTACCAAAAGGTGAATCCTTTGATTGGGAATCTGGATTTGGCTCCTTGGGTGGGAATTTCTTATCTTAGATACAGATTAATAACTTTGATAGTGCAGTGATAGTTTCGGGAGACGGAGATTTTTATTGTCTAATTGAATATTTATTACAAAAAGATAAATTAGAAATGGTTTTAGTTCCTGATGAAGTAAAATACTCGGCGCTACTAAAAAAGCTTAGTAAATCAGATAAGAATATATTTGAGTTTTTAAATAGGAAGAAAAATAAGTTGGAGTTTAAAGGTAAATAAAAAAGCTCTGTAAGGGACAGAACCCCTACAGAACTTTTTTGTCGTGATATTAATTAATTATCATCTACAATTCGTAGGTTGTCAATGGCTATGTGTGGGTTTAAGTATACGGATTGATTAGAGTTAAAAGAGAGTTAAACTATTTTTGCTGAATTAATAGATAATTATTAGCTTATTTTCCAAAATTTTTTTGCTAAAAGCCACCAAAAATTCTTTCAAAATAGTTTATGCTACCCATTTTTCTTTGGAAATTCCGGATTGACGAATAATAGCCATTAATGTACCTCGGGGTATAGATTTTTTTCCATGATGTTGGACGTGGGTCATATAGACTATTTTATTAGTATATTTTTTAAAATAATGATGGCTACCACGGACATGATGCAGAACAAAGCCATTTTTTAGCAAATTTTTCTGAACATCTTTGAAGGTCCAGTTTGAAATACTACGAGGCATAATTAATTGAGATTAAACTACGGCTAAATTACGGGTACCGAAGTTGAATACGTTTTTAGGTAGTTCGTTTTTGGATTTTTTTGTAGAAGATTCAGCTTTGTTCCAAAGGCGTTCGTATTCTTTATCTGATTTTTGGTTGAGCATTGGATTAATAGCTTGGTCGCGAAACCCTTTTATTTTTTGGGCGGCTTCAATATAGCCTTTTACAGCTTCATGCATTTCTAAATAAGCTAAATTTGGGTCATCTTCAATTTGGACAATATTAAACTCTAAAGCCACTGCATACCATTCTTGACCCTTTTTAAATACAATCCAACGATATTGTCCTTTTTTGACGGTATTTTTCATGACTTTATATTAGCTCAATCTTAATGAAATGCCAATGGCATTAGTTTACTTCACTGCAACATTCATCTATTGAATAATAAACCAATATTAAGTAATGTAATACAATATGAAGAAGTATTCGGCAGATAACCTTGAAGATAAGTTTAAGGTTATATATAAAAAGCTAGACGTCCCTATGTTAAAATTAGTTTTATGAAGAAGCATAAATGGTTCTTGGTATTTTTTATAATTATTATAGCCCTGGTTGTTGTTGGTTATTTAATCAAAGATTCTAATAAGACCTTTTTGCCTAATAGAATTGTTGATGTTGTGGATACTTCTACAAACTTAGATGATTTTACTAAGAGTATTATTGAAAAAAAAGAAGTTATCTTACTTATCGAGGATGATATTAAGGATTATCTAAAAGAAGAGATAGATGTTTGGAGTAATGACCTTAAGAGGGAGTTTGATTTTACTGTTACCGTTAGACCTGTGAGCTCAAAGGAAACTATCATTGATCTTAAAAGATATGTTGCAAATAAGGAGAAACAAGGAGATCTTCAAGGAGTTTTGATTGTTGGTGATGTCCCTACGGGTAATTTGTATCATCCAGATGTTCCGAGTGGGTCTGTGTTTAATAGTGAAGGATTTTCGCAAAGTGATTCTATTTATAAGGACGTTGATGGGGTTTGTAAGTATTCTGAATCATTAAATGCTTTTTCTTACAAGGGTATAGCTTGTCAGGATGTTGTTGGACTTTCTAGTTTTTGGGTTAGTCGTTTAACGCCAAATTCATCAACTAAAGATTCAGCAACTCTTCTTAAAGATTACTTTAAGAGAAATCACGCTTATCGTACTGGGCAGTTTGAATACGAAAAAAACGTTTTGATATATACTCCAGTATTAACGGATTATGAAAGAGGGGATGTGTTGGATGAGGTAGAGAAGTTTAAAAAATGGTCTTTGATTAAGAGTCCAGATTCTAGCCATGTAAATTTTGTTGATATAGATGATGTTAATTCAGATGAACTGTATCTTTCTGAATTACGAAAATCTCATAAATATGAAATCGCATTTTATAATGGTCATGGATCTCCGAATGTTCATCAAAAAGATGTGAGACCGGAAAACATTCAAAATTCAAGTTCGTTTATACATAATTTCGCCTCGTGTTCTGTGGGGAGATTTACAAAGCTAGATTATTTAGTTGGAGAATATTTATTCTCAGATACATTATTTGCAATAGCTCCTTCAGTTCCAGTTATCTCAGGATTAACGCCAAGAACTAATCTTTATGTAGCCCTTGAAGGAGGCTTGCCAGTTTTTGCTGCTCTTAAAGCAAGTGTTAGTGAAGGAGGAATTGACCCTGGCAATTTTTTTGGAGATCAAACATTGAGAATGCGATATAAGAAAGAGATTTTCTCAAGGCGACCAGAAATTTTTGTTGAAAGAACCCCGATTTCATTGTCTATGGAGGCGACTAGCACTCCTATAACTATACGAAATGATGGTAATACAAAGCTTTATTTTCAAATCGTAAGACGTATCAAAATTGGAGGAGATTATTCTGGTATTGATTCGGGTTTAAAGAATCAACCAATTGTAAATCTTACTCATCTTATAGATGCTGTCTTTAATAGTGAAAGGCTGGTTTATAGCGCAGAACCAAATACTGAGGGTGTAATAAGATTCCAAACATTTGGGGACTTTGAAAGAGCTCCATTGGGGATCCATTCTGGTTCAGTATTTATAATCTCAAATGATCCCCTAAGGCCTATTATTGATATACCTTATGAGGTTAAATTTTAGCTATAAGGGCCACTTTTAACGTTCTCTGAAAACTTGTATCAATAAAGAGCTAGTTTATTGGCTCTGTCTATATGATCAAGTCCGAACTTTTTTCAAGGAAAATCCGTAAGCGGATTTGAACTGAATCCTTTGGCCGTCCACAGTCTTGCGCGGAGGAGGCCCGCCCAGCGTTTCCGTACTTCCTCTCGTTAGAGGAATACAAAACACAAACATTTTCTTTTCCTTAATTGAAAAAATCTTGGGTTTCACGCAATTCTGCTCCGGCGGCAGGACTCGAACCTGCGACCATCTCGTTAACAGCGAGCCGCTCTACCAACTGAGCTACGCCGGAATGTATTAGTACATTGTAGCTGGTTTATCTTAAAAATCAACTATTTTGATTTTAACCTATATACCCCTAGAGTATGCTAGTATATAGGGTATATGAAAAAGAATGTTTTCTTACTTGTACTGATAATTGTCTTCCTTGGTCTTTTCTTTTTGTATCAGCAAAAAGGTAAGAGTGATACAATCGTGGTTTCTCCTGATGACTCTAGGTTTGAGTTAGAAGAGGCTCTTGTTGATAGGGTAGATATCCTTATCTTAGAGTCGTTTCCTGTTCAGGTTGAGGTGGTGGCAGTTGGTAACCTAAGAAACGGCTGTTCTAGTCTTGGAGATTTTGAGATTGTTAAAGAGGGGAGTACCTTTGATATTGATTTAATGGTTAGAGTAGAGAAGGATGTTATGTGTACTCAGGCTTTAATTCCATTTGAGAAGAAGATAAGGTTGGATGTTCTTGGTTTACTAGCTGGAGAGTATCTGGTGGATGTTAATGGAGCGATGGGTAGTTTTACGCTGGAAGTTGATAATCTGATTACTGCTGGACAAGAGGAGTAGATTTTTAGTATGATGTAATCCAACATGTATCCAAGTGAAGTTAAAGAGAGAAAGAAGCTTAACTCTACCCACATATTAATTCTTGTGGTTGTTATTGCTTTGGGCTATCTGGCCTTTTCTCCTTCAGAGAATAAGGTTAAGGAGGCGGATGGTTTGGTGATTGCAACTTCAACTGCTGAGATTGTTAGTGTTGGTGAGTATACTTACTCCTTTGATGGAGTTGACTGGCTATTTGAGGATCAGGGAGAGAACTACCTGGGTATTCCGGTTTCTATCGTTAGAATTAAGTTTGATAACTTCAAGAGAAATGATATTGATATAAGTGTTCTTCCGTATAGATTGGGTCTATACTCTGGTGACTGTCGGGTGATTGAAAAAGGGGAGGCTTTAACTAAGGCCAGGTGCTTATACTCTGGTACGGCTTCTGAGTTAGCTGTTTATCTTGAGGGTGATATTGTTTTGGTAAAGAGTAGGGTGGTGTCTGAGGGTTCTAGTGATAACGATGAGCCGATGATAACTTTGCTGGAAATTAACTTAAATGAGGTTGTTCAGTAATGATAGAGATAATTGGCTTAACTTTAGATTCCTTAGGAAGTATCTTAATAGCCTATACGGCGATTAAGGTTCATTATCGCTTTAGGAAGGAACATAAGATTGATGAGAATGTTTTTTCAGTGATGAAGAGAGAGCATGTTATTGGAGTGCTGGGAATCATCTTGATTGTTCTAGGTTATACTCTTCAGATGGTTAAGTTCTTCTAGAAGTCTTTCAACTACCTGGTTAACTGTTAAGTTACTGGTATCTAAGACGATTTAAAAGCTACTTGGATCAAGGTGGTTTTTAATGTTATATAGCCTTAGATAGTGGGCACTCTCATTTTCTACCCTCTCTCTTGATTCTTGAATTATCTGGTTAATATCTTTATTCTCTTCTCTTTGAAGTTGTCTTTTAGCACCAACTTCTTCATCAACTAAAAGGAGGATATTAACTGATTTAAACTTACAGGGAAGAAATGGGGTAACTCTTCCTTCAATAACTATATTGTCTAAGGAGTTTATAATCTTCTTTTGATAATCATCTATCTCTGTTTCAAGAGATTTTTCAGTAGAGAGGTTTTGATAAAATACCTCCAGAGAGAGGTTTTTTTCTTTAGCGATTTTTCTAAAAATCTGACCGATAGAGATGAACTTATAACCGAGCTTTTCTGCAAGTATCTTGCTAACTGTGGTTTTCCCCGCTCCTAGATTTCCAGATATTCTAATGACTGGCATAAATATATGATACCATTGATATATGGTTAAAAGATTAAAATGTTTAACAGATTATCCCGTAGATGCAAAGCTAGCTTATCAAGGAGTTTACTTCTCAATTCTAAGTTGGGAGCAGGAGATGTTTGATGGAACTAAGGAGGTTTTTGAGGTAGCTAAGAAGGCAGATAGCGTGAGTGTCATTGCGGTAACTGAAGAGAAGAAGATATTGTTTTTAGAAGAGTCTCAGCCAGGAATTAATTCATATTTTTCTATGCCGGGTGGACACTTAGACTTTAAAGACGAGGATCTTATTCAAGCAGGACTAAGAGAGTTAAGAGAGGAGACTGGATATACATCCAGTGATATTGAGCTCTGGTTTCAGTTTCAACCTGCTGTTAAAATTGATTATGTCTCCAATATCTTGGTAGCTAGGGGGTGTAAGAGGGTAGATGAGGTAAAGGAGTTAAAGGGAGAGAGGATTAAGGTTTTAGAGCTAGAGTTTGATGAGTTACTAGAGAAGATTAGAGATGAGAGGTTTTATAATCTGGATATTAAGCTAGAACTACTCCTAGCTCAGACTGACTTAAAAAGGATGGAGAAGTTAAGGGCACTGCTTTATGGTTCATAAATATATTAAGAAGGATAAAAGGTTGTTTTTCTGGCTAGGACTGTTTATCTTGGTGTCTATTTTAACCTGGCTATTTGGTATAAAGATAGGCTTATTACCACCAGACTTATTAAGTAGAGACTCGATGATCTTGTAGGGGTTGCTAAAAGTTTCATTTTGGGTTATATTATGGGTATTGAAATTCTCTTCGAATTTCTTTTTATTTTGAAAAAGGTCGGTTGAATTAAGTTAAAGATACTAATATGGATCAAGATATGAACCAAACTACTCCTACCACTCCTTCAGAGGAGACTACTGAGGAGACTACTACTCCTACTGAGGAGACCACTTCTACCGACGCTCCTGCTACTGACGTAGCTGAGGAGGCAACTGAGGGTGGTGAGGCAGCTATGTAAGCTTTTGCCTTAGATAAGCAAAAAGACTTCATTTTTATGAGGTCTTTTTGCTTTTTACTGGATTTTAGGTATTCTTTAGTTAGTTGAATATTTTTGTTACCCCCTAGAGAAATATATCTTGGGGAGTTGTTATTTATGAAATTTAAGTTATCTTCAAGTTTTAAGCCAGCCGGGGATCAACCAGAAGCTATCAAAGGGCTTGTTTCTGGTTTGAAAAAAGGACATAGGTATCAGACTCTACTGGGAGTTACTGGAAGTGGAAAGACATTTTCTGTGGCAAATATAATTGAACAGATTCAAAAACCTACCTTGGTTATTGCTCCAAATAAGACTCTGGCTGCTCAGTTATATCAGGAGTATAAGGCTTTTTTCCCAGAGAACAGGGTTTGTTATTTTGTCTCTTACTACGACTATTATCAACCAGAGGCTTATCTACCAGTTACGGATACATATATTGAAAAAGAGGCGATGATTAACGAGGAGATTGATCGGTTTAGGCATATGGCTACCTCTTCTTTGTTAACCAGAAAGGATGTGATTGTGGTTGCCAGTGTTAGTTGTATATATAACCTAGGCTTACCAGAGACATACTTTGACTCAGTTATCTCTTTAGAGATTGGTAGGGATATTGTTCGGGGAGACTTAATCAAGAGCTTGATTAAGATTGGATTTGATAGGGATAATATAAGTTTGAAGAGGGGAAGCTTTAGGGTAAGAGGAGATGTTTTTGAGATTAGTGCTGCTAGTGAGCAGGTGATGTATAGGGTGGAACTGATTGATCAAAGAGTTGCTCAGCTAAGTATTGTGGATAAGGTAAGTAGAAAGATTTTAGAGAATAGGGATGACCTGGTTATCTTCCCGCCAAAACATTTTGTTACCACAGCTCCGGAAAGAGAAAGAGCGGTAAAAGACATCAAAGATGAGCTAAAGGAGAGGTTGAAGTATTTAAACTCAAAAGGCCTGCTGTTAGAAGCAGAGAGATTAGAAAGAAGAACCAAGTATGACATGGAGATGATTAAAACTCTTGGGTTTTGTCATGGGATTGAGAACTACTCACGTCACTTAACTGGCAAGAGTCCGGGAGATCCACCAGACTCTCTTTTAGAGTATTTTCCTAAAAAACCAGATGGTACAGCTGACTTTTTAACAGTAATTGATGAAAGTCATATTGCTGTTCCTCAGATTAGAGGGATGTATGCTGGAGATCAGGCGAGAAAAAAAGTTCTGGTTGAGTTTGGTTGGCGGTTACCAAGTGCTTTAGATAACAGACCACTGAACTTTAAGGAGTTTGAGAAGAGAATCGGGCAGGTTATCTTTACCTCAGCAACACCGGCTGACTTTGAAAAAGAAGTTAGCCTGAATACTGTTGAGCAGATTGTTCGACCAACCGGCTTAATTGATCCACCAATTGAGATTAGGCCTATCTTTGAAAAAGAGAGTAATCGTTCTCAGATTGATGACGTGATGGAGGAGGCTATCAAAACCTCAGAAAAAGGAGAGAGAACCTTGATAATAACGTTAACTAAGAAGATGGCTGAAGAGTTAGATGAGTTTTTAAAAGAAAAGGGTTTTCGTTCAAGATTCATGCACAGTGATACTGATACAATGGAGAGAACTAGGATTTTAAAGGACTTTAGAAATCATGAGTTTGATATCCTGGTTGGAATCAATTTATTAAGAGAAGGGCTGGATCTTCCAGAGGTCTCCCTGGTAGCTATTCTTGACGCAGATAGCGAGGGGTTTTTAAGAAGTGAGACCGCCTTAATTCAGACAATGGGAAGAGCGGCAAGAAACGTTGGTGGAAGAGCTATCCTGTATGCTGATAAGGTTACTGGATCAATGAGTCGGGCGATTAGCGAGGGTAAGAGGAGAAGAAAGATTCAGTTAGCGTATAATAAGGAGCATGGAGTAACTCCAAAGACCATTATCAAAGAGGTAAGGGAGTTTGAGGCATAAGAGAAAATATTTGACAAATACGGCTTTTAGGTGTATAATATTATTTATAGCTCTTTAACATAAAAAGATTTGCGATTGGTCATAGCGAAAAGTGGCTTAAAATTAGGCCATTCCTCGCTATGACCACACGAGGTCAATGGTTCCTCCTCGGATTAGAGGAATTCTTCTCTTGCCTAGTAGGCGGGAGAAAGGACGGCTATTAGCCGGAAGGAGAATCTTATGTCCAAATATGGACATCGACCGCACAACTGGTTCGAGGCGATCGTGAACAAGCTCGGGGGCGAGGAGCGCGCAGATGCGTTTCTCCGCGATGAACTGGCGGTTTCCGAACCGATCCGTTCGTGGCGCGAGGAAGACGGCGTCATTTATTTCTCGCTCATCAGCGACGGCACGACTGGCGAGGACTGGATCAAGCGTCTGGAAGGCAACGGTTTCCGTGTCGGAGACTATGCCAAGCAGGTACTTCGTTCGGCGGACTTCAAGCCGACGAGTGGCGTGACGACCGAGGTCGCCCTTCTCAAGGGAGTGCTCTTCAAGGACAACGACCGGATCACGATCAAGATTCGCGCCGAGGCCGACAAGCGCAAGCTTTCGAAGCCGAACGTCGAACTGGCCTGCCTTATCCGTGAGAAGTTCACGGACAAGGAGATCGAAGCCATGGGGCTGATCTGGATCGTTGCCATGCACGAGCCGATCAACGACTCCGTCGGCGGTCCGCGCTTGCTGGGTTTGATCCGTGGCGTTGATGGTCGCTGGCTCAGCGCGTGCGGCGGCGGGCCTGGCGGCAGGTGGGGTCGTGGCCGCGGGTTCGCGTTCGTCGTGTCGCAAGTCAGTTCTCAAAACTAAGATTCTTGGGACTTCAGTCCCTTTGAACTTAGTCATTCGCTCTTACCCCTGTTCCGATTCGTCGGGGCAGGGGTAAGTCTTTCAATAAAACATAAAATTAACTATAATATTTACGGCAGTAGGTGAATATGCGGACGGTCAAGGCTTTCCACTACCGAACCCAGTATCCATGTATCGGGAGTATCCGCGGCTACGGTTTCGGATAGAGTGGTGCATGCAGAAACTTCAATAAAAAAGAAGATACTTGGCGCGAGACATTAGGGCATTGCGATGCCGGATTCGATTCAACCCTGAGAGTATTCAAGGGGCGGTGATATGGAAGATGTCTCGCGCAATCCGACGGCGATCCGAACTTGCTGAGTATGAACCGTAACGATGATGGTCGCTGGCTCAACGCGTACAACGACAGACCTGACAACAGGTGGAATCGTGGCAACGGGTTCGCGTTCGTCGTGTCGCAAGTCTCTTCATTTCTCTCCGGCTTTTGCTGGAGAGTTTTGTTTTGTGAGCTGACCGTTCCAACCACCTAGCATTTTACCGGCTTCGTCCAGCTTTACAGAAAGAGCGATATACTTTTTATTGTCAAGAGATTTTGTTTCCCAGAGTACTAAAAGAAGTACGCGAAGAGTATCCGCTTTCTTGATCGCGAAACGAACATACGGATGTTTCTCTGCTGGCGAAAGGAAACTGGCGGCCGATATTGCTTCAATTATTTCAACAAATAAAGTGTCGATGCGTTGGCCGAGAGAGTGACGATGTACTTTGGGTAAGTCCTGATAAAATTTGTACCACAAAAGGTACGACTCTTTAATTTTACTTAAAACCGGTAATATTCTTAATGGTTGATTGCCACTATTATGTCTAAAATTAGATTTAAATATACATATAATAACATCATTTCTCTCGAAAATCTCCTTGAGGCGTGGAAAGAATTTGTCCGTGGCAAGCGATCGCGTAAAGATGTACAGGAATTTGAGAGAGATTTAATGACGAATCTTATCGCACTTCATTGTGAACTTGCTAATAAAAGGTATTCACACTCGACATATCAGTATTTCAAAATCGCAGATCCTAAACCACGCGATATTCATAAAGCTAGCGTTCGGGACAGGCTTTTACATCACGCATTGCATAGAAAACTGTCGCCGTTTTTTGTAAAGACGTTTATCTCCGACTCGAATTCATGCCAAAATAGGAAAGGAACGCACCGTGCTCTTCGTAGATTCAGAAAATTCATTGGCAAAGTCTCCGAAAATAATACTCGGACGGTATGGGTGCTCAAATGTGATATCCGAAAGTTTTTTGCAAATATTGATCATGTAATTCTCATGGATATAATCGTAAAGTATATTCCTGACCAAGATATTATTGATGTTATTTCGGTTATCATACGGAGTTTTCATTCACGCATTGGCGTTGGGCTTCCACTTGGTAATTTAACATCTCAGCTTTTGGTAAATATTTACATGAACGAATTTGATCAATTCATGAAGCATCGTCTTAAAGCAAAATATTATCTCCGTTATGCCGATGACTTCGCCGTTCTTTCGACAGATAAGGCTTATCTTGAAACTATTTTGCCAGCGATGCAGGAATTTTTGGGAAACAAACTCAAACTTTCCATGCATTCGGATAAGATTTTCATACAGACTGTCGCTTCGGGTGTCGATTTTCTTGGTTGGGTGCATTTTTCGGATCATCAAGTTTTGAGGACGACGACCCAAAAGAGAATGTTTAGAAATATAAAGGCAAAGCATGGCAAGAAAGAAACGGTGCAGTCATATCTCGGCCTCATTAGTCATGGTAACGGTTGGAAATTACGACAGAAAATATTGACAAAAGACTATGCTTAAAGTTTCTTAAGAGATGATTAAATGTGGTAAATTAAGCAAATCGTACTATGGACAAAATTTATAAAAATTGTGGTTGAGGTTTAGTAGTCTTTCATCCCTAACAAAAGCTTTTCTTAGAGTAAAATAATTGGGCAAAAACAGTTAGATGGTTAGAACGAAGACTTGCTTTTTAAAGGTGATATCTGTAGAGTTTTTAAATATATACCCCCTTGGAAGATAAAAGTGGGGGATTTGTGTGTATGGCTAAAGATGAACAGTTAAAAAAGATAAAGATAAGGGGAGCTAGAGTTCATAATCTAAAGAACGTTAATTTAGATTTACCTAGAGATCAGTTTATCGTCTTTACTGGTCTTTCTGGTAGTGGAAAGAGCTCGTTAGCTTTTGACACTATCTTTGCTGAGGGGCAGAGGAGGTACGTTGAGTCTTTAAGTCCATATGCTCGTCAGTTTCTTGGTCAGATGGAAAAGCCAGATGTGGATGAGATAACTGGCCTTAGTCCAGCAATTGCGATTGATCAGAAAGCTCACTCAAGAAATCCAAGATCTACGGTAGCAACTTTAACTGAGATCTATGACTATATGCGAGTCTTGTTTGCTAGAATTGGTAGACCACACTGTCCAAGTTGTAACTTAGAGATTAAGAAGATGAGTATTGATGAGATGTTAGATACTATTCTAGCTAGAGTTGAGGAGAAAAACTCAAAAGTCCTTACAATATTAGGTCCGATAGTTAGAGGAAGAAAAGGAGAGTATTATCAGTTGCTTCAGGATCTATTTAGCGATGGTTTCTCAGAGGCTAGGATTGATGGAGAGGTTGTCTCACTCCATGACAAGATTGAGTTAAAAAGATATGGCATGCACACGATTGAGGTGGTAGTGGATAAGGTGATGCCTAGTGACAAGTTAAGGGCTTTTGAGGCTCTAGAGACAGGGCTTCATAGAGGTCAGGGTCTAGTTACCATTATCTTTGATGACATGGAGGAGATGACGCTCTCCAGTCACTGGAGTTGTCCAAATGATGGATTTTCTTTTCCAGAGATAGAGCCAAGGCTGTTTTCTTTTAACAGTCCATATGGAGCTTGTGAGGAGTGTCACGGAATTGGAAGAAATATGTACGGGGTACCTGGAAACATCTGTAGCTCTTGTGAAGGAAGAAGGTTAAAGCCGGAGGTTTTAGCAATTAAAATCTATGGGAAGAATATTCATGAGTTAGTAACTTTAACAATTGATAACGCCTTTGCTTGGTTTGTTGAGATCTCTGGCAAGTTAACCAGTAATGAAAAAAAGATAGGAGAGAACCTTTTAAAAGAGATAACCTCCAGACTAGAGTTTCTACTAGAGGTTGGTTTAGAGTATTTAACTTTAAATAGGGAGAGTGGTAGTTTATCTGGTGGTGAGAGTCAGAGAATCAGATTAGCTAGTCAGATAGGGTCTAAGTTAAGTGGAACCTTATACGTACTAGATGAACCAACCATTGGTCTACATGAAAGAGATAATGATAGATTATTAAAAATCTTAAAGGACTTAAAAAATCTAGGAAACTCTTTAATTGTAGTTGAGCATGATGAGAGGGTGATTAAGGAGTCTGATTACTTAGTAGATATTGGCCCAGGTCCAGGAGTGAAGGGAGGAAATATCGTTGAGAGTGCACCAACAGCCGAGGTTTTAAAACAGAAAGATCCCTCCTCATTGACTGTTAAGTATTTACTAGGAAAAGAAAAGATTGAGATTCCTGAGAAAAGAAGAGGAAAGGACAAGGGAAGCGTTAAAGTTATTGGGATAAGTAAGAATAATATTGAGAATATTGATGTGGAGATTCCACTAGCTAGATTAGTTTGCATAACTGGTGTTAGTGGTAGTGGAAAGTCCACCTTATTAAGTGATGTTTTTTACAAGAATGTTGGTAGGAAAATCAGTGGTTTTAATCACTTAGAAAATGCAGTAAAAGTTATCGGAACCGAGTATATAAAAAAGATAATTGAGATTGACCAGTCACCAATTGGTAAGACACCAAGATCAAACCCGGCAACTTATACTGGTGTATTCACTCCAATCAGAGATCTGTTTTCTTTAACAGCCGAGTCTAGAGAAAGAGGATATACCAGTAGTCGGTTCAGCTTTAATGTTAAAGGTGGTAGATGCGAGGAGTGTACAGGAGCAGGAGTAAAGATAATTGAGATGCACTTTTTACCAGACGTAGCAGTAAAGTGTGACATCTGTCACGGAAAAAGATTTAACAGAGAAACTTTAGAAGTTAAGTATAAAAAGAAGAATATCGCTGAGATTTTAGAGATGACGGTAGCAGAGGCGTATGATATGTTTGAAGATGTATATTACATCTCTGATAAGCTAAAGGTTTTAAAAGAGGTAGGTCTTGAGTATATAAAACTTGGCCAGAGCGCAACAACTCTCTCTGGTGGAGAGGCTCAGAGGATTAAGTTAGCAAAAGAACTTGCTAGACCAATGGCTAGAAACGTCCTCTTTATTTTAGATGAACCAACAACCGGTCTTCACTATCAAGATGTGAAGATGCTTCTTGATGTTTTAAATAAGCTGGTAGATAAAGGTAATACAGTTGTCTTAATTGAACACAACATGCATGTTATTAAAACCGCAGACTGGATAATAGACCTAGGTCCTGAAGGAGGAGCAAACGGAGGTAAGATTGTCGCTCAAGGAGTTCCAGAAGATATTATCAAGGTAAAGAAATCTCACACAGGCAGATACTTGAAGGAGTACCTGGATTAAGGTAGGGTAGTCAATAGAAAGGAGGTGGGTATGATGATCACCCACGCGAGGGAGAATGTGGTGATTGCGGTTGCAAAACCACAGTCACCGGTTCTCAGGCCAGGGCGCTGCTTGGTCTGTAGAAGAGAGCTCGCGACTTTTGACGTCTGGATGTGGGACGTAGGTCGTGAGTTCTGGATTTATGTAGGACGGTACTGTAACGGATCGTCCTGTATTAAGATTGGCGTGCTTGAGCGCGTCATTGGTCCATTCTGATGGACAGAATCTTTGGAGTCTTTGATTCCAAAAGAGGTCATTTCCGCGGGCTGGTGACCTTGTCGCCTACGGAAAAAGTTGGCACCTGCCCAATCTGTAGAGGGCTTGCCAAGAACTTCCTCTTCCTCTTGTACGAAAAGAGAAGAGGACAACTCTGCCTTAGGGCAGTGTGTGGCAGGTTTACCTGCCAGAGAACCCTCCTAGCGAGGGGAATCGCTAAGGCGCCTTGAAGACACTGGTCTTCGGGCGCCGCGTTCGTTATTATACTTGTATGGCTTTAACTAAAAGAGAAAGACTAAAAAATCAGGCTAAAGGGTTTGTGGATGAGCCTGGAGTTTATTTTTGGAAGGATAAAAAAGGAAAGATCTTATATGTTGGTAGAGCAGGATCTTTGAAGAAGAGAATTGCAAGCTACTTTAATACCCAGGATACTAGGATTATGGAGCTAGTGAGTAGTTCATCTTCTTTGGATTTTACTCAGACTGGTAACTTGTTAGAGGCGGTAATTCTTGAGGCGAATTTAATTAAAAAGCACTGGCCAAAGTATAATGTTAAGGATAAGGATAACAAGTCTTTTGTTTATCTTGTTTTTACAAACGAGGATTATCCAAAACCAATTATCGTCAGAGGTAGGGATCTAGAAAGATATACACTTAAGAAGGGAGTAAGTGTTTTTGGACCGTATCAGAGTTATCACCTGCTTAAAAAAGCTCTGGATATAGTTAGGAGGATATTTCCATATAGAACTTGTACACTAAACTCGGGTAAACCCTGCTTTCATTATCAGATAGGTCTCTGCCCAGGAGTTTGTACTGGTGATATTAGCAAGGTTGAGTATAAGGAGAGAATTAAAGAGTTAACACTGTTTTTTAAGGGAGATAAGAAGCGCTTACTAAAAAAACTTCAGAAGAATACGAAGGCTACTGAGGCTCTTAGTCATATTAGGGATGTTGCTCTTTTAAGTGACTCTGGATCTTTATTAACTAAAAAAGACTTTATTCACGAAGGAAGGATAGAGGGGTATGATATCTCTCACTCTTTTTCTAAAAATCCAGTTGGAGCGATGGTTGTTTTTGAAAATGCAGAGCCAGATGTAAGTCAGTACAGGCTCTTTAATATCAAAGGAGAAAATACCCAGGATGACTTAGGAATGCTTAAAGAGGTTTTAATTAGAAGACTGAATCACTTAGAGTGGAAATTACCGGATATTATCTTTGTAGATGGTGGGTTAAATCAAGTTAAGTTAGTCAATCAAGTTTTAAAGGAGAGAAATATAGTTATTCCAGTTGTTGGTCTTTCTAAGTCCGGAGTTCATAGCGCCTCTTCAAGCGCAGATAAGTTAGTAGCGGTTAATCTTAAAAAGACTGGTAAGGAGTTAATTCAAGACTCAAAAAAACTTTTTCAACAAGTTAGAAATGAAGCACATAGGTTTGCTATCTCAGCTAGTAAAAGACAGAGAAAAAAGAAGTTTATTGGTTAGTCTCTCTTACCTCCATTTTTTCTTTCCTCCTCTATTCTTTCTCTAGCAGCTTTTGGATCAATCCGAAGTTCATTTATCATTGCTCCCCGTATGTGTTTATATGAACTATTAAGAGGTTTAGGAGTTGGATCTTTGGGTTTTGGTCTTTTAGCTTCTTTACGATTAGCTGAGAATTCTCTTCCTTCATCAGACTCCTGCCAGATCTTCAAGAATCTATTCTCTTGTTTAGTACCAAGTACATCAAGAATGGTCATAGCGAGGGTAACTACTTCAATATCCTTAAGATTCCTCCATCTTTCATCTGTACTTACGTGTACTAGGGCATCCAGGATCTGTGTATCAGTAAGGCTCTCTATTTCATTACTATGATGTTCAATACTCATATATTCGTAATATATCATATTTTTGATATACTAGTACAACTATGAGAAGACCCTTATTAGGAGCCCATGTTTCTGTAGCTGGTGGATTTGACAACGGTGTATTGAATGGTGAAAAGATTGGAGCTGAAGTTATTCAGATATTTGGATCGTCACCTCGTCAGTGGAGAGTTGTTCTTCCGGATAAAGAAAAGATTATCAGCTTTAAAAAAGCACTAAAGGATAGTTCAGTATCAGCTGTGTATTTGCATGCTCCATACTTAATTAATCTTGGTACGGAAAATCCGGAGCTTTTGGATAAATCAGAAGTGAATTTAACTGAGAGTTTTAAGATTGCTAACTTACTGGGAGCAAAGGGATTAGTTTTTCATATTGGCTCTTCTAAGGGGGGAAATGTTGATAAGGCTAGAGAGCAGGTGGTTAGGATAATGAAGAGAGTTTTAAAAAATGTTTCTGGGAGTAGTAAGCTTTTAATGGAGAATAGTGCGAGTAAGAAGAAGATTGGAGCTAGTTTTAATGAGCTGAGTTACTTGTATAAGAAGATAGGTTCTAAAAGAGTTGGAGTCTGTCTTGATACAGCTCATGCTTTTGAATCTGGTATCTTTGATGGTGTTAAGAGTTTTTTAGATAACTGTGAGAGAGAACTTGGTCTTGATAAGGTTTATGCATTCCACACAAATGACTCAAAAACTAAGTTTGGATCTAATAATGATCGGCATGAAAATCTGGGTAAGGGATATATTGGGTTACCTATGTTCAAGCAGTTAGCTAAGGATAAGAGGGTAAGTCATACAGACTGGATCCTTGAGGTTCCTGGGTTTGATAATCTGGGACCGGATAAGAAGAATCTGGATATTTTAAAGTCATGCTTTATATAAAGATAATTATTGGAATCTTAATTGTTGTTTTAGTTTATTCTCTTTATGTTTTTTTAGTAACTAAAAGAGTTGTTAAGAGATCCAAAGTTTTACAATCTAGTATTCAGCCGAGAGACTATGAGGTAACTCATACAAGTGGAGGTAGTGAGCTAAAGGTCTTAGTTACCGGTGATAGCAGTAGCGTTGGGGTTGGTGGGGCTAGTCATAAGGACAGTTATCACTACCAGTTCTTAATTGGTCAGCAACAGTTTAAAAAGATACAGGTTAGGAATATAGCCGTAAGTGGGGCAGTGGCTGGGGATGTTATTAATCAGATAAAACTGGTTAATGATAACTTTGATATTATCTTTGTCTCGGTTGGTGGAAATGATATTACCAAACTAACCAGTAAAGATGTATACACTGAGAACCTAAGAAGGATAATGTCCTTAGCTCAGAAAAAAGCCAGGAGCGTTGTTTTAATAACTCCGGGAGACTTCATTAGTATAAGGTTGCCTTATCCTCTTAGGGTTTATCTTAGCTCAAGGAGTAAAAAGGTGAGTGGTTGGAGTAGTGAGGCGATTAAAGACTTTAATAATGTTTTACATATTGACTTATATAAACTAGAAGGAGATTTCTTTAAAAACAGTCCGGAAACATACTACGGCCGTGATGGTTTTCATCCAAGTCCTCTAGGATACATAGAATGGGCCAGATTATTACAGCAAAAGGCCAGGGGTTTATAATATCTGATTTAATGGTATAATATAGGGGTAATTAACGAAATTAAACTTATGTATAAAAGTATAATATTTAGCTTTTTAGCTATGATGGTTGCTCTTCCTGTTGGGGCTCAAGGCATCCAAGCAGAGAGCAGAGTAGGAGAAAGAGTAGAGGTTAGAGGAATCCAGTCGGGTATTCCAGTAGATGTTAGAGCTGATATTCAGTCACGGGTTGATGTTAGAGCTGATGTAATGGAGAAAAGAGAGGAGCAGAGAAATAGCCGAGAAGCTTTTGAAGCTAGAAGAGCAGATTCTCAGGTTAAGTTACAGGAGAGAAGAAGTAGTGATCAGGAGAGAATGGTAGAGATGAAGAGTAATCTAAGAATGAGACTACAGTCAGCAAATGTTGATGAAAGAAGAGCTGGTATTGTTGAGAAGGTTTTAGAAAAAACAATAACTCTTAACCAGAGAATAGTTTCTAACTGGCTTAAAGTAGTTGATAAGTTGGACTCTGTTTTGGTAAGAGTTTCAACTAAGGCAGGGGAGCTAGCTAGTGAGGGAGTTGATGTATCAGCTGTAAACTCAGCTGTAACTTCTGCATCTACTTCAGTTTCAGTAGCTAGAGCTGCTTTAGAGGCGCAGGCTCAGATGGAGTACTCTGTAGAGGTTGTTAGTGATACTAACCTTGGTCAGACGGTAAGTTCAGTTAGACAGAAGCTTAGGAATGATTTAAGAGCAGTTATGGAAACTGTTAAAACTGCTAGGGAAGCTGTAAGGTCAGCAGCTTCTTCATTAAGAGATGTATTAGTAGCTAATGCTTCAGTTGAGGCTGAAGTAGAAATTAATTAAAATAAATTATGGATCAAAATATAAACATGGATTCATCATCAGGTAAAGGAAAGGCTTGGTTATGGATTTTAATAATCTTAATCATAGTCTTGGCTTGGTGGGCTCTTTCTAGCTCTAAGACTCAGGCTCCAACAACTAACCTAGAGGAAGACAACTCTACAGTTGAGATAACTGTTAATAACGCTGATGAGGTTGTTGAGGATATTGATTCTTTAGAAGGGCTTGATGATGCAAGCCTTGATGCTGAGTTTAATGAAATTGATGCTGAGTTAGAGACGTTATAAGGAGATTTAGTGAGAAGATTCTATAAAAGCGAGCCAGTGGCTCGCTTTTATAGTTTATAATGATAATAATGAGAAAACTAATATTTTTACTACTGTTAATTCCGATATTTGCTCTGGCGCAGAACGTTGGTTTTGTTAGGAATAATATCTGGCTTTCTAAGCCGGAGTTTTTTGCTGGAGAGAAGATAAGGATATATACAGCTATATTTAACGGTACTGGTGATGATATAGTCGGGAGAGTTGGCTTTTATAATAACTCCCAGTTAATTGATGAGGTTTCATTTACCGCTACTTCTGGTGGTAGGCTTCAGGAGGTCTGGGCTGACTGGACTGCGGTTAAGGGTAATCAGAGTTTAAGCGCAAAAATACTTTATCTAGAAAGAGTACCGATTAATGGAATAAGTGAGGTGTTAAAGATTAGTGATGCTGATTCTGAGGTGATAGTTAAGTATGTAGACTCAGATACGGATAAGGATGGGATAGGGGATCTGGAAGATGAGGTAGATGATTTTAAGCAGGTGGAGAAGGATAATGGCTTAGTGGAAAGCTCAGTAAATACCACTAAAAAGGTAGTTAAGGGAGTAGATACCTCGGTTACTGGGTTTTTAGAGACGGCTAATCCCTTGCTAAGAGAGAAGAAGATTGAGATAGATGAGGAGATTGCTCAGTTAAGGCAAGAGTCTTTAGAAAAGAAAAATGGAGATATTCCAGTAGATCCAACCTCTGCGGTAAAGAGAATTTTAAAACAGATCTACTCCTTTATTCTAGGTCTAGCAATATATGTTACCGGGAACAGGGTTTTGTTTTACTTGGTAATTTTAACACTTATGGCTATTATATTCAGGAAGCTGTATAGAAGGCTTTCTAATCATGGTTAAGGGATTTTGGGAAAAACTTAAAAAACCAATATTTGTTCTAGCGCCGATGGCCAATGTAACTGATCAGGCCTTTAGAACCATCATTACCAAGTATGGGAAACCAGATGTTTTTTGGACTGAGTTTGTCTCGGTTGAGGGTTTTTTGTCTGAAGGAAAGAAAGCTTTACTACCGGACTTTTGGTACAGTGAGAATCAGCGACCAATTGTTGCTCAGATATTTGGAAGTAAGCCAGAGCAGTTTGAGCTAGTTGCTAAGGAGCTGGTAGAGATGGGGTTTGATGGGATTGATATTAATATGGGTTGCCCGGATAAGAATGTTTGTAAGCAGGGTAGTGGAGCATCACTTTGCAAGGAGCCGGAGTTAACTAATGAGATAATCTTAGCAACAAAGGCTGGAGCTGGTAATACTCCAGTATCAGTTAAAGCTAGGCTGGGCTGGAATACTAACGAGATAGATACCTGGTTACCTGTGCTTTTAAAGGCATCTCCAGCAGCGATAGTTATGCACGCTAGAACTAAAAAACAGATGAGTAAGGTTCCAGCTGATTGGAGTCAGATTAAAAAGATGGTAGAGATAACTAGAGAGTTGATATCAGAAGAGAAGGAGAGGCCGATACTAATTGGTAATGGAGATGTTTTAAGTTTAGATGACGGATTAAAGAAGATTAGTGAGACTGGAGTTGATGGAGTAATGCTTGGTAGAGCTATTTTTGGAAATCCATATTTATTTAACAGAGATAAAAAAATGGAGGATCTCTCTATTAAAGAGAGGTTGGATATTTTACTGGAACATACGGATTTATTTGAGAAGCTTTATGGCGAGGATCCTAGGATAAAAGGGTTTGATATTATGAAGAAGCATTATAAGGCTTATGTAAACGGCTTTGATGGTGCTAAGGAGTTAAGAATAAGACTAATGGAGGCTAAAGATGTAAGTGAGATTAAGGGAGTTATTGAAAGGATGTAGGGCTAATTGGTATAATATTTTATAGGCTACTTGATGGGGATTATATAAAAGAAACAATAACAGTTATAGAGACAAGTAAAATTGAAAAAGATTACCACTAATATGATTAAATATATTGAAGAAAAAAGAAAAAAAGGACTTTATGGTTGGGATGGGATAGTTGTTCACCCAGGTTATACTTTAAGTGATGAGATTGAGTTTTGGGGATTTACAAAGGCGGAGGTTGCAGCTAGAACTGGATATACGGTTCAGACCATAAGTCGAATTGTAAATGCTAAAGAGTCTATAATTCCAGATATGGCTTTAAAGTTAGAAAGAGTGTTTAGTGGTAGACCGAGTGCTGATTTTTGGCTTGGACTACAGTCATCTTATGACAAGTATTTGGCTAAGGTAAGAGAAGAAAAAAAGAGATGAGGAAAGCTAAACCTATATTTAAATCACGTTCTCTTTCTAATGAAGATGCATTAATAGAGAGCTTTAGAAAAGATATTGAGATTGCTAGAGAGCAGGTTAAAAAGGGTAAGGTTTATAGCCAGGAGGAGATTTTCAAAGAGTTTGGGTTATAAAGATGAAAGTTTTATGCAGAAAAAGCCAATAAGGATTTTGGCAGGAAAAGAGGGATACTAGGATTATTGTTCGGCTTTATTATCAAGGTATCTCTGGGTTACAACTTTATCAAGAGAAAGATTCTTATAAATAACATATCTTTGCTAGAATAAGACTGGTGGTTTTTACAACTGAATATAAAAAACTTAATAAGGAACAGAAGGAGGCGGTAGATACTATTGAGGGTCCAGTGATGGTTATTGCTGGTCCTGGAACTGGGAAGACACAAATCTTAGCTCTGCGAATTGCAAACATTTTAACTAAGACTGATACAGAGCCAGAGAGTATTTTGGCTATCACCTTTACGGAGTCTGGAGTTACCTCAATGAGAAAAAGGTTAATTGGTCTAATTGGAGTTGATGCGTACAGAGTGAGTATTAATACATTTCATGGTTTTAGTAATGGAGTTATTACAGAGTTCCCAGAACACTTTGAGAGAATTGTTGGAGCTCGGGCGATAACTGAGGTTGAGAAACTTTCTTTAGTTGAGGAGATTTTAGAGAAGGAAAAGTTAGAATACTTAAAACCATTTGGTCGTCCAGATTATTATATAAAGTCTATCATTTCAAGTATTAGTGATTTAAAAAGAGAGGGAGTTAGTGAAACAGACTTTGCTTCTTTGCTTGAAACAGAGGAAAAAGAGTTTAAAGAGTTGGATGTATATCACAAGAAGGGTAAGCACGAGGGTCAGATGAAGGGAGTGTATAGAGATCAACTTAAAGAGCTGGGGAAAAACAAAGAGCTTTCTAAGCTATATTTTCTTTATCAGAAAAAGCTAGTTAAAGACGGACTTTATGACTTTGACGATATGATCATTGAGTTAATCAAGGCTTTAAAAGAAGATAAGGATCTTCTCTTCATTCTTCAGGAGAGATATCAGTACTTGTTAGTTGATGAACATCAGGATACTAACAATGCTCAGAATACTCTTTTGGAGCTACTAATGAACTTTCATCAGAGTCCTAATATCTTTGTGGTTGGAGATGAGAAGCAGGCTATTTTTAGATTCCAGGGAGCATCACTAGAAAACTTCTTGTATTTTAAAGAGTTATATAAAGAGGCAAAGTTAGTTAGTTTAGTTTCTAACTATCGCTCTACTCAGTTAATCTTAAGTGCTGCATATAGCTTGTTACCAGGAATGACTAAGACCTCCTTAAAGTCAGAAACTAAACATGAAGAAAAAAGAGTTAAGTTTTCTAGTTTAAGAGACTTAGATCAAGAAAGTATTTTTGTTGCTGAACAGATTAAAGAAAAGATAGAGTTAGGGGTTAGTCTTAGTGAGATAGCAGTTTTGTATAGGGATAACAGAGATGTGTCAGGTATTTCTCAGATGTTGGCAAAGTATGAGATTCCTTTTGTGATTGAGTCAGATGAGGATATTTTTCTAGACTCAGATGTTCGTTCAGTATTAGATCTTCTTATTTCAGTTAGTCAGTATGGATCTAACGAAGAGCTAGTTAGGGCCTTACATGCTGATTACTTAGGATTTGATCCTTTAGATGTTTATAAGTTACTTGGGAGTTCCTATAACTTATTTGAAGTTCTAGATGATAAGAAGGTTTTAGAGGAGCTTAGGATTTTAAATATCGACGAGGTAGTTAACTTTGGTAAGTTACTTAAAAAATGGAAGAAGGCTTCTGTGTATTCTCAGGCAACTGAGATGGTGGAAGTTGTGTTTAAAGAAAGTGGCTTTGTTAAACATGTTTTAAATCAGAGTAATAGCGCGGTTAGTTTGGGTAGGGTTTCAAGGTTGTTTAATGAGGTTAAGAAGCTTCAGGCTGAGCACAAAGAGCTTAGTTTAAATGACTTTGTTAAGTATATTCAGACTCTTAGGGATCATGGAATGAAGATTAAGTTAAGTGTTAAAAGTGATGTTCAGGCGGTTAGGTTAATGACGGCTCATAAGTCAAAAGGACAAGAGTTTGAGTATGTATATATTATCAATGCTAATTCTGGACACTGGGGGAGCAGGAGAAGATTTGCATCGATAAAACTTCCAGAGAGAATTGCTAGAAAGTTAGATAAGGAGAGTAGTGGTGATATGGACGAGAGAAATTTGTTTTATGTTGCATTAACTAGGGCTAAGAAGGAAGTTTTAATTACTTATCCTAAGTTTAATTTAGATGGTAAAGAACTTTTACCAACTCAGTTTTTAGATGAGATTGGTCTAGAGAATTTAGAAGAGGTTGTTACGATTAATAAGACGGATAATGAGTTAGCTGAGATTTTGATAAAATCAAGTTCAGTTAAAGGAATTCTAGTTTCAGAAAAAGAGTATATTCAAGAGTTATTTATTCAAAGAGGTTTGTCGGTTACGGCTTTAAATAACTACTTAACTTGTCCTTGGCGATATTTCTACTCAAACCTTTTAAGGGTTCCACAGGCATCTACTTTACCATCAATGTATGGGAGTGCTGTTCATGAGGGATTAAATATGTTCTTTAACTCTAAAAAGAGAGATAAGGATTTTTTAATTGATTGCTTTAAAAAAGCTTTGAGTAGACAACCTTTGCTTGAGAAAGATAGAGAAGATTTACTTAAGAAAGGAGAAAAGGCTTTAGGTGGATATTTTGATACTTATAAAAACTCCTGGGTTTATACCCAAGAGAATGAGTTTAATATATCTGGAGTTCATTACCTAGTTAATGAGTTAGAAGTTAGATTGACTGGAAAGATTGATAAGATGGAGATAGACGGTGATGAGGTTATAGTTACAGACTATAAGACGAGTAAGCCAAAGAGCAGGAACCAGATATTAGGAGAGACAAAAGATAGTAATGGTGATCAGTTTAGGCAGCTGAGTTTTTATAAGCTTCTTTTATCTCTATATAAAGATGGAGTATATAAGATGAAAGAAGGAGTTATTGATTTTATACAGCCAAATGATAGTGGGAAATATAGGAGAGAGAGTTTTGAGATTCAGGAAAAAGACTTAGAAAAGTTAAAACAAGAGATAGAGCTAATGGTTAATGAAGTTATGGAGGTTAAGTTTTGGGACAAGAGGTGCGGTGATCTTAAGTGCGAGTATTGTAAGCTTAGGTACTAAAACGAGTTTCGCTCTGGTCCAGGTGGGCCAGAGCGATTGTGCGGTTAGGGGGCTGACAGCCTATTTCTCCTGGGCTGGGAGAAGTTTCCAGGCAACGCACCTGGAGTAGCTTGCCAACCCCCAGTTTTTTTCTGGGGTGAGAGGGTTCTTGTCAGGGCGTCCCCTAACAGGAGTGGAGGCAACGAGCTTCCCCCTCTCAAAATGTATAATATTTCATTTTTGAGATTTGTAAAGAGTTTGAGTGTGTTAAAGTTATAAATATGAGGGTAGTTTTTCATGTAGACATGGATGCTTTTTTTGCCTCTGTTGAACAGAGAGATAAGCCAAGACTTAGGGGTAAGCCAGTGGTTGTTGGTTCTTCTCCAGAAGAGGGAAGGGGTAGAGGTGTTGTTTCAACTGCAAATTATCTAGCTAGAGAGTATGGGATTAAGTCAGCTCTACCTATCTCTAAGGCCTGGGAGTTTAGTCAAAGTGCTGTGAAGCTAGGTAAGCCAGAGGCTATCTTTATGGAGCCGGATATATCTAGATACTCAGAGGTTTCAAGTGAGATAATGGAGTATCTATCCAGTATGGGGGATAACTTTCAAGTAACTAGTATTGATGAGGCCTACTTAGAGTTTCTTAATCTTAAAACCTGGGAGGAGGCAGAGAAGAAGGCTAATCAGATAAGAATGTATGTTAAAAAGAACTTTAAACTAACCTGTTCAGTTGGTGTTGGTGCTAATAAGCTGTTAGCTAAGATAGCCTCTAATGAGAATAAGCCCGACGGCGTAACTGTTGTTAGAGACTCAGAAGTAACTGCCTTCTTGATGGGTAAGTCTGTTAGAGTAATTCCAGGTATTGGTCCTAAAGCTCAGTATCTGCTTGAGAGAAAGAATATTAGGAAGATTTCTGAACTTCAGAACCTGTCTTTAAAGCAGACCAAGGAGCTGTTTGGTAAAAGAGGAGACTGGTTGTTTATGGCTAGTCGGGGTATGGATGATAGAAGAATTGAGCTAGGTGGTGAAGCAAAGTCAATTGGTCACCACAGTACCTTCAAGAAAGATACTCTGGACGGAGAAGTTTTGTTTCTAAGAGTGAAGGAGATGGCAGAAGATATTGCTGGTGAGTTAGAGAGAAAGAAGATATTTGCTAGAGCGGTAGTGATAACTGTTCGCTTTTCAAATTTTAAAACCTTTACCCGCTCTCATACTTTAGATATCTCAACTAGAGACGTAAAGGTTTTAGAGTCTGAGGGGTTAAAACTTTTACTGCCTTTTATGGATAGTCGTTTAAATCCAAAAAGACTAAAGATTAGGCTGGTTGGGTTAAGGGTGGAAAAGTTTAGTGATATTAAGCAGGAGAAGAAGACTCAGAAAAAGCTTTTTTAGTAGTTTTGTCTCCCGTGGTATAATGGGGTCATATGAGTAAATATTATAATGCGAATAGGACGAGGTATTTATTTGATCCAAAAAGTAGTGAGCCGTATAGGTTAAGTAGATCAAAGATTGATTTTTTTATTGAGTGTCCTAAGTGTTTTTATCTTGATCAGAGACTTGGAACCAAAAGACCACCAGGCTATCCTTTTACCTTAAACGTTGCAGTGGATGAGTTGTTAAAAAAAGAATTTGATGTTTATAGAGCGAGTCAGACACCTCATCCTTTAATGAAGACTTATGGCCTTTCCGTTGTTCCGTACCAGCATCCGGATATGGAGAAGTGGCGAGACTCCCTAAGAAGTGGTGTTGAGTATCTTCACCCTGAAACTAACCTTAGTGTTAGGGGAGGAGTAGATGACATCTGGATAAATAAGAGTGATGAGCTTTTGGTTGTAGATTACAAGGCGACGAGTAAGAGAGAGGCTCCTACTCTTGAGGGAACTCTTGGTGCTCAGTATCAAAGACAGATGGAGGTGTATCAGTGGCTACTTGCTAAGAATGGTTTTAAGGTTTCTAAAACGGGCTACTTTGTTTATGTAAATGGAAAAAAAGATGCTGAGGCTTTTGATGGTAAGCTGGAGTTTGATGTTCACCTTCTTCCACTTGAGGGAGACTACTCCTGGCTAGAGCCGGTTTTATTAAAAATAAAAGACTGCTTAATGAGTGAGGATATACCAGAGAGTGGTTTAGATTGTGACTACTGTGCGTATAGGGAGACGGCTGGAAAGAAACTTCAGAAGATATTTCTTAAAAAGAAGTCATTATTTGATTAGGTGTGATAATATTAGGAATATGTTAAAAGATGATTTAAAATCTCTTATCCAAGGAGATGTTATTGATGAAAAAGAGACTCTAGAGAAGTTTAGTCATGACGCTAGTATTTTTGAGGTTAAGCCGGAGATTGTGGTAGCTCCAAAGGACTCAGAGGATGTAAAAAATATTGTTAAGTATGTTCGTGAGAATGAAGGCTATTCAATTACTCCTCGCTCAGGTGGAACCTGCATGAGTGGAGGTCCTCTTGGTGAGTCAATTGTTCTAGATATGGTTAAGTATATGAACGGAGTTGAGGATGTTGTTTTTCCAGAAAAAGATAAGGGAGAGGATGAGGCTCCATATGCAAGTGTCTTACCAGGAACGTACTACCGAGATTTTGATAAGGAGACTAAGAGGAGAAGTTTGATGATGCCAAGCTATCCAGCCTCTAGAGAGATTTGTACAGTTGGTGGAATGGTTGGTAATAATGCAGGTGGAGAGAAGACTCCAGTTTACGGAAAAACCGAGGATTACATTAAAGCGTTAAAAGTTGTTTTATCTGATGGTAATGAGTATATATTTAAGGCTTTGGAAAAAGAGGAGTTGGAGGCAAAGATGAAGTTAGTTAACTTTGAGGGGGAGGTCTATAAGAAGATGTATGAACTTCTGCAGGAGAGCAAAGATTTAATTGCTTCTGCTAAACCTAAAGTTAGTAAGAACTCAGCCGGCTATTATCTCTGGAATGTCTGGGATGGAAAGACCTTTGATTTAACTAAGTTATTTGTTGGTTCACAGGGAACTTTAGGGGTGATTACTGACATTACCTTTAGATTAGTTCCAGTTAAGCCGGCGAGTCGCTTGCTAGTTATCTTCTTAAAAGATATTAGTCATATTGGGGAGTTAGTAGTTGAGCTTAAGAAGTATAGCCCAGAGACTATTGAGTCTTATGATGATAAGACTTTTAAGTTGGGAATAAAGTTTCTGCCTCAGATGATTAAGTTACTACATGGTAGGGGTGGATTAATCTCAAAGATGTTTAACCTTTTTCCAGAGCTAATGATGGCAGTTAAAGGAGGGATTCCAAAGATGGTTATCATGTCTGAGTTTACCGGAGAAAAAGATGAGGAGGTCTTAGAAATAGCTCAGCAGGCAGAGTTGGCGATTAAGAAGTTTTCTAAGAATACTCATATTACTCAGTCTAAGGATGAGGAGGAGGCTTTCTGGATCTTTAGAAGAGAGAGTTTTAACTTGATGAGGAATAAGATTAAGGATAGGCACACTGCTCCATTTATTGATGACTTTGCTGTATTACCAGAGTACTTACCAGAGTTTTTACCTAAGGTTGATGAGATTTTAAATCAATACCCGGGATTAGTTTACGGAGTAATGGGTCACCCAGGAGATGGAAACTTTCACATTGTTCCACTGATGAACTTAGAAGAGGAGAGTCAGAGAAGTATAATTCCAAGACTATCTGATCAGATTTATAATCTGGTTTTAGAGTACAAGGGAACTATTACCGCAGAACATAATGATGGGTTAATCAGAACCCCGTACCTAGAAAAGATGTATGGAAAAGAGGTAACTGAGTTATTTTCTAAGACAAAAAAGATATTTGATCCAAAAAATATCTTTAATCCAAGAAAGAAGGTTAATCCAGACTTGCCATTTGCCTTAAGTCATATAAGAAAAAGTTTTTAATGGATACTTTACTGATTATAAAGATAACCAGTTCAGCTCTAGGATTATTCATCGCCTGGTATATCTGGCATAAGAAGAGGCATAACGAGAAGGTTATTTGTTATGTAGGACAGAAGTGTGATGCCGTCTTATACAGCTCTTATGCTAAGTTCTTAGGATTACCAATTGAAAATCTAGGAATCTTATACTACTTTATCCTCTTATTTGGCTATGGAGCTCACTCGGCTTTTCCTGATTTTGGTGGAAAGATCTTTATCTTTGCTTTATTCATCGTCTCTGGTGCTGGTTTTCTTTTTTCAATCTACCTTACTTTAGTTCAGTTACTTAGTTTAAAAGAGTTTTGTACCTGGTGCTTAACCTCTGCCTTTTTAACCTCCCTTATCTTTATCTCCGCTATCGCCAGTTTAGAAGATGGATTAAGTGGATTTTTACTAGAAACAAGGCCGGTTATCTTGATGATTCATGTTTTAGCAATGGCTCTTGGAATCGGTTTAGCAACTGTTACAGATATCTTCTTCTTTAAGTTTTTAAAGGACTTTAAGATTTCTCACTTTGAAAAAGAAGTTCTTCGTACTTTGTCTCAGGTTATCTGGTTAGCTCTGGGGTTAGTCATTATCAGTGGAATCGGACTGTTCTTACCGTATATAGGTGAGTATAGTGAGAGTAGTAAGTTTATAGTAAAGATGTTAATTGTTGCAGTACTGATTTTAAATGGTGCAGTTTTGAACTTGTTTATAACTCCAAGGCTAACAGCAATCTCCTTTGGTGGTCACCATATTCATATTCCAGGAGAGCTACATTATGCCAGGAAGATATCCTTTGCACTAGGGGCGGTATCAATAATATCCTGGTACACCGCCTTTATTCTAGGTTCACTAAGAAGTATTCCCTTCTCAGCCTCTAACTCATTCTTAATCTACCTAGGATTACTTGTAGTTGGAATAACTGGTAGTCAGATAATGGAGAGAAATATTGCGAAAAAAGGAGAGGTGTATAACAAGATTCATGGTCAGAATTAAAGTTTTAGTTAAGCCCGGTGTAAAAGTATCTAAGATTGAGAAAACATCAGAAGGAGAGTACACTGTCTGGGTTGACGCTCCGGCTAAGGAGAATAAGGCAAACATCCGTTTGTTAAACATTCTCTCAGAGTATCTTCAAGTACCGGTTTCATCTATTCGTTTTGTTTCCGGAGTTAAAGGAAGAGTAAAAGTTTTAGAAATATGTTAATTGATGAAGTAAAGATTAAGGTTAGAGCAGGTCACGGAGGTCCGGGGGCGGTTTTGTTTAACAAGATTCCAGGAATGCAGGGGCCAACAGGAGGTAATGGCGGTAGGGGCGGTAGCATTATCTTTAAGGGTGTAGTTGATGTTTTTGCTTTAAAAAGATATCGGTTTGATAAGGATTTTTTTGCTGAGGATGGTAAGAGGGGGATGAGTAACTTAAAGGCCGGTGGTGCAGGGAAAGATCTTGAGCTACTGGTTCCAATGGGAACTTTAATTTATGAAGGAGAGGAGCTTCTTACGGAGATAAACTCTGAAAATAAAGAGTTTTTAATTGCTAAGGGAGGAAAGGGAGGAAGAGGGAACTTTGAGTTTCGATCTGCTACAAAAACAACTCCAATGTATGCTCAAAAGGGTTTACCAGGAGATGAGAAAGACCTGAGACTAGAGCTTCAGCTAATTGCCGACGTAGGTCTAATTGGTTTTCCAAATGCCGGAAAGAGTAGTCTGCTTAATGAGGTGACTGCGGCTCATGCCAAGATAGGTTCTTATCCCTTTACAACTTTAGAACCTAACTTAGGCGTATATATAGGCACTAAGGAGAAAAACTATGGTAGACATATTGTGTTAGCGGATATTCCTGGACTTATCTCTGGAGCAAGTAAAGGAAAGGGGTTAGGAATTAAGTTTCTTAAGCATATTAAAAGAACTAGAGTTTTATTTCACTGCTTATCCTGTGAATCTAAAACTCCAGTTAAGGAGTATAAGGTGATTAGAGATGAGCTAGAAAAGTATGACTTAGATCTTTCTAAAAAGAAGGAGTATCTGCTTTTAACCAAGACTGACCTTATTAGTAAAGAAAGGCTAAAGAAGTTAGTTACAAAAATGAAGAAGTATAATAAGGATATATACACAGTCTCAGTTTATGATTATGATAGTATAGAGTTATTAAAAGATTTACTTAATAAGATATGAAGAATATTTTGATATTTATAGTTTTAGTAGTGGTTGTGCTAGTTGGCGCAAAAATCTACTTTGGTAATACAGTAGAAAAACAATTAACCAATAATATTGATATGAGCAGTGAATTAAAGATTGTAGATGTAGTAGAAGGAACTGGTGAGGTGGCAGTAGCGGGAAAAACAGTAGTTGTTCACTACACAGGAACTTTTGAAGACGGAACTAAGTTTGATAGCTCAGTAGATAGAGGTGATCCTTTTACTTTTTTACTTGGATCTGGTGGGGTTATTCAGGGCTGGGACATAGGAGTAGAGGGAATGAAGGTTGGTGGTAAGAGATCTTTAGTTATTCCTTCAGACCTTGCCTACGGTGATGCTGATTATGGGTCAATTCCAGGAGGCTCAACCTTGTTATTTGATATAGAGCTTTTGGAGGTAAAATAGTGTATAATTTGAGGTATGAACTCATCTAGATCTGTTCAGCTTAGCTTCTTTTTTACGGTTTTTGCAATTTTCCTGGTTTTAGGTTTTTTCATATTTAAGCCTTACTTAAATATCATGGTATTAGCCGGAACCTTTGCCGTTATCTTTCATCCTTTGTTTAAGAAGATAGATAAGGGGATGAAGAATAAGTTACCAAGCATTGCCTCCTTTATCGTGGTTCTTTTGGCAACCTTAATTGTTTTTGTTCCTTTAGGTTTTCTAGGAGTAAGGGTTTTTCAAGAGGCAAGTAGTTTGTATGAAACAGTAAATAACAGAGCTCAGAGTGAGATGGGTCCTCTGGGAGATATTTTACCTTCAGGTAACGTCTTTGTTGAGGAGTTTAGGTTAAGGTTTGAGCAGTCAGTTACCTTAAATATCGGTAGTTATGCCGAGAGGTTTCTAAACTGGATTATTGAGAATGCAGTAGCCTTCTCTCAAAGCTTTGCTCAGTTTCTACTAGCAGTATTTTTATGGTTCTTATCCTTTTATTACTTCCTTAGAGATGGGGATAGGATAAGAGAGATTTTTATCGGTCTTAGTCCCTTGTCGGATAAGTATGATATTGAGATTGTGAAGAGAGTGGGGATTGCCATTAAGTCGGTTGTTGGTGGATCATTAATTGTTGCCGTTATCCAGGGTGTTTCTGCTGGAGTGGGTTTTGCCATCTTTGGTATTCCAGCTCCATTTATGTGGGGAATGTTTGCAATTTTAGCGGCGCTGGTTCCAACTATCGGAACGGGTATTTTAATGATTCCAGCCCTAGGTTACCTTCTCCTAACTGGAGATTATGTTTCTGCTATTGGTCTTGGTGTCTGGGGACTCTTAATTGTTGGTCCAATTGATAATATTCTTAGACCAAAGTTAATTGAAAGACAGATAAAGATTCATCCTCTTTTAATCCTTTTGAGCGTTTTAGGAGGAATCTCCTTATTTGGCCCAATAGGATTTTTAACTGGTCCAATTATCCTCTCCCTTATCTTTGAGTTTTTAAAGATATACCAGGAGATGGTTGTGGAAGAAAGAAAAGCATAAATTATGAATACTCATCACATACATATGCTTCAAAGCGGGGCTGTGGGAGTTATGCCAACGGATACGATTTTAGGAGTGGTTGGTTCAGCTTTACGACCAGAGGTGGTTGAGAGGATCTATAGACTCAAAAAGAGGGATAGGGATAAGCCCCTCATTACCCTCATTGGCTCTTACTCTGATTTATCCAGGTTTCATCTTGATATATCACCTAAGCTAGCTAGATTTTTAACTCAGATCTGGCCAGGTCCAGTTACCGTTATCTTTCCATTAAAAGGTAAGAGTTATCAGTATTTAAGTAAGGATGGTGGAATATCTCTTAGACTGCCAAAGGAAAAATGGCTTAGAGATGTTTTAAATCAGACAGGTCCGTTAATTGCTACCAGTGCCAACCTAGAGGGAGAAAAAGAAGCTGAGAGTATTGAGGAGGCTTTTACTTACTTTAGAGGGGGTATAGACTTTTATGAAGAAGACGAGATGTGCGGTGATGTTTTAGCCTCAACAATTATCAAAGTTACTGGTGATGAGGTAGAAGTTGTGAGACAGGGGAGTATGAAGGTATAATGACTAGGTAATGAAAAAGAAGTTAGCTGTATTTGATATTGACGGAACTATATTTAGGAACTCACTTTTAGCTGAGCTTCATTGGAAGTTAGTCAGAAGAGGAGTTATTGACCGAGAGGATGTTAAAACTTTGGATAAGTTCTACTGGTCCTGGGTAACTAGAAAGGGTGAGTATGACGACTATATCAGTGAGGTGATTGATAACTTTAATACATACATAGCTGGAGTGAGTCAGGAGGTGATTAACTCTGCGGTAAAAAAAGTCATAGAGGTTCAGAGTGATATTGTGTATAGATATACCAGGGATTTAATTAAGTCTTTAAGAAAAGAGTATATCTTAATTGCTATCTCTGGATCACCAGAGGTTATTGTGAAAGAGTTTTCATTTATGTGGGACTTTGATATGTACAAAGGAACAGATTACGAAGTGGTTAATGAAAAATATACTGGAACGATACTCTCCCTACCGGTTAGCGATAAGAAGAAGGCTTTAGAAGAGATTGTAGAGGAGAATGGCTACAGCTTAAAAGACTCAATAGCAGTTGGTGATACTGAGAGTGATATTGGTATGCTGAGCATAGTAACTAATCCAATCTGCTTTAACCCAACGAACAACCTATACCTTCAGGCAAAGAAGAATAACTGGTCTGTTGTGGTAGAGAGAAAAAATGTAATATATAAGCTATGATTGTGGTAATAACAGGTAATGGAAAAGGAAAGACGACCTCGTCACTTGGTATGGCGATGAGAGCTCTAGGTAGAGGAAAGAGAGTCTTAATGGTTCAGTTTATCAAGGGCCCTTGGCAGTCTGGAGAGGATTTAGCAGTAGAGATGTTTAGTAGGGAGAGGATGAGTGATAGTAGTATTGGAAAAGGAGAGCTTGTATTTAAGAAGATGGGTCTTGGTTTTGTGGGAATTTTAGGAGACAAGCTACCATTTTCCGACCATGTTAAGGCAGCTAAAGAAGCTTTAGAGTATATTAAAAGTGAGTTTGATAACTTTGATCTAGTAGTTATGGATGAGGTAAATAATGCAGTTAAGCTTAACCTTATAGCTAAAGAAGAGGTTTTAGGTATAATAGAGAATACACCACTAGAGAAAATAGTTGTTTTAACTGGTAGAGATGCCTGTGATGAGTTTATTCAGAGGGCAGACCTAGTTAGTGAAGTTAAAGAGATAAAACACCCTTTTAATGATGGAGAGTTAGCAAAAATTAACCTAGAGTTTTAGTTTATGGAACGAAAAGAACCAGAAGTAAATAAAGAGGATCTACTAAAACCAGAGAAGGAGACCATTGATAATCTTCTTAAAGTCTGTGAGAAGTTTTTTAGCGATGAAGAGGAAGAAGATGAAGTAACTGGGGCGAAAGTAGCTTTGTATAGGAATCCTAATGGTGGGGAAATTGTCTTTTATAAAGACCCTATTCATTTAAATTCTGGTGAGGAGAAAGATATTTTGTTCATGATTCATAGCACAAATGATAATGATGGGAGAGCCGAATATATTGATTACTATATTAGAAAGAACGGTATTGTTGATAAGGTGATTGATAAAGAGGATGACTTTGAAGAAGAAGAGGAGGAGGACGAGGATTACGAATTTTTAGAAGAGGATGAAGAAGAATTAACTCAGAAGGAAATTCTTAGTTCTAGAGAGAATTATATTGCTTCAGAGAGAAAGCTCAGAGAAGTTTCAGGTGGGCCCTTCTTTACTCCCGAAAAAGCGGTAAGGGGTTTAATAAAAAGACTAGAAGAAATTTATAATGCTCTAATGCTTACCAAAGAGAAAGATGAGAAGATAATAGATAATTTAAGAGATTCAATACTATATTTAGCTGATAACTTACCAGGGTTTGCAAGGCACGATACTGTTGATTTTTCAGAACCCGCTAAAATTAACTTTTATCTACTCAAGGTTTTAAAATATGTATATTTTGGAGAAAGTTTAGCAGAAAACTCTACCCTCATTAATTCACCAAAACTTAACAGAATATTTATTTATCCTAAGGAAATTGAAGAATTTAGAGATCTTTCAGAGATTAAGGGTGTTGGAGATTTGAGTAAGTCATTAGGTATGGAGATAGTTTATAATGAGGAAGAAGGTATATTTATTGTTTGGCTTGATTTGAAGGATCGAGAAAATGTAATATCAGAATTCTATAATATTTCAGATTCTGGAGTGGATGTTCATCGATTTATTTTTAGGACTTCTGATGGTAAAGAGATAGATAAAGAGATAGAAGTGCTTGATGTTCAAGAAACCAGAGTAAGTAATTTAGTAAGTCTAATTAACAGTTATATACCAACTAGAAATTAATAAGAATGGAAAACCCAAATGTTTTTAAAGAAGCTAGCCTAGAGACGATTAAAAGCCTAACTAAAATAGTAAGGGATATTTCTGAAGATTTATACATAACAATATCTAAAGATAGCTCCCTAGGCTCTGACAGGCTTATTAAATTGGATCTAATGGAAGGTGAGTATATTGAACTAATATACTCACCAACTAAAGTAGAAAAACTTGATAAAACATGGATAATTAGGCATAGACAGAAGACTGGTAGAAAAGATAGAGTTGGTAAAGATATCTGGGGCATTGACTGGTATATTTTAAAGGATGAAAAAGAAGTTGATCTTATAAAAGGTTTTGACGAAGAGGGTGAGAATATAGAGGGTGATGATAAGGTTATTAAATATAATTTAATCGCATCTAGTGAAGGGATAAAAATATCTGAAACTGATTTAGCTAAATTTACTAGGTATTTAGAAACATCTTTTAACAACAATAGAGAAAAGAATATTTCAAAAGAAAAAGCCATTCGTCTACACACCCTGATTAAATCATTATTTTGGGAAACTCAAAGAAAAAAGAAGTTGAATATAAAGGTACGTGAGATGGTAATTGGGCTGACGGATGAGGAGGAAAATATGCTTTTTGGAGACGAGGTTTATTTTTATGATAATAACGATGGAACTTACTCAATTAGATTTGTTCCTATGAGTAATGGTGAAGGCGAAGTTATCTTAACTATATCACCTGATAATATTTTGGTGGCAAAGAGTAGAAAGTTTGAAGAAATTTCTATATCAAATGAATATCTAGATTCCCTAATTGAAATATTAAGAGTAGTAGTTAGAGAGATATGATTATTGCATTTTTCATTATCGTCTTAATATTTTCCGTTATCATTCATGAGATTAGCCATGGGTATATTGCTTTAATGCTTGGTGATAAGACAGCTTTACTAGCAGGTAGACTAACTTTAAATCCTTTAAAGCATATTGATTTATTTGGATCTATTCTTCTTCCATTAATCTTAGCTATATCCGGTGCTCCAGTATTTGGCTGGGCTAAGCCGGTTCCATATAATCCAATGTTTTTAAAGAATCCAAAAAAAGCCTCTGGTTTAATTGCCGTAGCTGGTCCAGCTAGTAACTTACTAGTTGCTGGAGTCTTTGGTTTACTTGTTAGGTTAGTTGTTCAGTTTCCAGGTTTAGGTTTTTCAGATAATCTCTTTTTAATGTTAAACATGATTGTCTTGGTAAACATCTCTTTAGCGGTCTTTAATCTTTTACCAGTTCCTCCTTTAGATGGCTCTGGTGTTTTATTCTCCCTCCTTCCATATAGGTATGCATATATTGAGAACCTCCTACGTCAGTATGGAATGTTTATCCTTATCTTGATCTTAATAACTGGAGCCTCCTTTATCTCTCCAGTTATCTCAGGGCTTCATAAACTTTTAACTGGAGTAAGCTTTTTCTAAGTCTCTTGAAATATTCCTGGTTTTTTAGTAAAATGTAACCCACAAAGAATATGGACGATATACAAGAAGAAAAAGAAATAGATGAAACTCAAGAGTATCTTGATGGCTGGAAAAGGGCTAAGGCTGAGCTGATCAACTACAAGAAGGATGAGGATAAGAGAGTTCAGCACCTAGTTATCTACACAGCTACTCAGGTGATTAAGGAGTTTCTACCGGTTTTAGATAGCTTTGATTTTGCCCTTAACTCCAGTAAAGATGAAGAAGAAAAGAAGGGAATGATACTGATTAAGGGACAACTTGAAGAGGTCTTTAAAAAGCAGGGAGTAGAGAGGATTAAAGTTAGTGTTGGTGATGAGTTTGATTCAAACATTCATGAAGCAATGAATCAGGTAGATATTGACGATAAAAAAATGGAGGGTAAAATAGTTGGTGAGTTAATTGCTGGCTATGTAATGAATGGTCAAACAATTAGGCCGGCAAAGGTAACGATAGGTAAAATTAATTAATTTTAATAAACATATGAGTAAAATTTTAGGTATAGATTTAGGTACAACAAACTCTGCATTTGCAGTAATGGAGGGAACTGGTCCAAAGATATTAGAAAACGCCGAGGGAAACAGAACTACTCCCTCAATGGTTGCCCTAACCAAGGGTAATGAAAGAGTGGCTGGTCTTTTGGCTAAAAGACAGTCAATTACTAATCCGAAAAACACAATCTTCTCTGTAAAAAGATTAATTGGAAGAAGCTTTGATGATGAACAGGTTCAGGGAGATCTTAAATGGTTACCATTTGATGTTCAAAAATCTTCAACTGGTGGTGTAGAGATAAAGATGGGGGATAAGTGGTATAAGCCAGAGGAGATATCAGCAATGATTCTAGGAAAGATAAAGGCAGATGCAGAGGCAAAGCTTGGAGAGAAGATTGAAGAGGCGGTAATTACCGTACCAGCATACTTTGATGATACTCAAAGACAGGCAACAAAAAACGCCGGAGAGATAGCTGGACTTAAGGTAAGAAGAATTATCAACGAGCCTACAGCAGCAGCTCTAGCCTATGGCTTAAACAAGAAGAAGGATGAGAAGATAGTTGTGTATGACTTTGGTGGTGGAACCTTTGACGTCTCTGTTTTAGAGGTTGGCGATGATGTTGTTGAGGTTAAAAGTACTGGTGGTGATACTCATCTTGGTGGTGATGACTTTGACAAGAAGATGCAGGAGTATCTGGTTAATGAATATAAGAAACAGGAGGGGATTGATATCTCTACTGACTTTTTAGCTCTTCAAAGACTAAAAGAAGCAGTTGAAAGAGCTAAGCATGAGCTTAGTAGCTCAACAGAGACAGAGATTAATCTACCATATATAAGCTCAGACTCAGCTGGTCCAAAGCATTTTGTTATGCGCCTTAGTCGAGCTAAGCTAGAGGATCTTGTTTCAGTTGAAATTGAGAAGTCAGTTAAGGTAATGGATCAGGTCATTAAAGACGCCGGATTTACTAAGAGTGATATTAACGAGATAGTTTTAGTTGGTGGGCAAACTAGAATGCCAGCCATCTATGAAGCGGTAAAGAAGTATTTTGATGGTAAAGAGCCTCACCTTGGAATTAACCCAGACGAGGTAGTTGCCTCTGGAGCTGCGGTTCAGGCTGGTATCTTCCAGGGAGACGTTAAAGATGTCTTACTCTTAGACGTAACTCCACTTTCTCTTGGAATTGAAACTCTAGGTGGAGTAAGTACCAAGCTAATTGAAAAAAATACAACTATACCGGCAAACAAGATGCAGACCTTTTCAACTGCAGGAGATAACCAAACCTCAGTAGAGATTCATATTCTTCAAGGTGAGAGAGAGATGGCAAGTGACAACAAAACTCTAGCTAGATTTATTCTAGACGGAGTTGCTCCAGCTCCAAGAGGAGTTCCAAAAATAGATGTTTCTTTTGATATTGATGCAAATGGTATTTTAAATGTTTCTGCAAAAGATCAGACTACCGGTAAGACTCAGTCTGTAAAGATTGAGGCAAGTACCAGCCTTTCTAAAGAAGAAGTGGAGAAGTTAAAAGCAGATGCAGCTAGTCATGCAGATGATGACAAGAAGAAGAGAGAGTTAGTTGACGTTAAAAACTCTGCTGAGCAACTCATCTATGTTAGTGAAAAATCAATTAAAGATGCAGGAGATAAGGCACCTGATGAGATTAAGAAGAAGATTGAAGAAAAGATCTCCAACCTTAAATCAGTTAAAGATAATAACGATTTAGAAGCCATTAAAAAAGCCACTGATGAGCTTTCTACTACTATCCAAGAATTAGGTAAAGATCTATACAAAGAAGAGAAGCCACCAGAGGCTGAGAAGAAAGAAGATGATCAATCAGCTCCAACTGAAGGAGAGTAGTAGTTATTGATAATAAGTACTTAAACTTATGTTTGTAAGTGGGAGGTAGAGACTGTATCATGTATATATGAATAAGTATTTTAAGATCTTTTTAGGATTAGGGGTTTTGGTTAGTTTACTTACCAGTTATGGTTTGTGGAGATTTAACTCTAGTCCGAGACTTGGAGAGCTTGGGTTTTTACTGATTGCAGTTTTACTTCTTTTCTTAGTCTTGGTTTTTCAGAGTCTTTTTGTTCAGTCAAGGAAGGGTTTACTGATACTTGTACTAATTGAATCCTTCTTTATCTTTACCTTCTTTTATGGAAGTTTTTCTTACTGGTTTTTAATTGGTCTTTTAGCTTGGTTGGTAATAGGTTTTTTTGCTTTAAGGAAGTCGGATAATTATCTCAAAGAAGCGAAGAAAATCAGATTCACTTACTATGTAAATCCATTAGTTCAGGGGCTGTTAATTGGATTTGTTATCTTCTTGTCTTTTATGTACGCTGGTATTTATCAGCAAGTTGGCAGTATTTCATATAATATACATGAGATCTTTATCTCAGGGAGTGCACCGGCAGTTAGAGCCTTTGTACCAAGATTTGTTCCACAGATGACGGTGGATAGCTTTATTGGTTCCTTGATTGATGCACAGCTTGATGATGAATCTTCAATGCTCCCTGAGTCAGTTACCAAGAACATTCCACCTGAGGGACTTGATAAGAGCGTTGTAGATCAGATTAAGACTGAGTTTACTACCTCAATTGAGGAGTTTACCGGAGTAGAGATTAGCTCACAGGTAAATGTAGTTGATTATACCTATCTACTAGTGAATAACTTTTTTAGGAGCTTGAGTGAGAGAGGAATGTTTCCGGTTATTATCTTGTTTGTAATAATCCTAATATTCCTTCCACTAAGACTAGTAACGTTGGTTATTCGCTGGCCAGTAGCTTGGGTTTGTATGGGTGTGTATCAACTACTTAAAAAGACAGGAGTACTAGTGATTGAAACTCAACAGGTTCCTAAAGAGGTCTTGCTGGTTAATTTGAAAAATGAGGAGTAGTTAGATAGAATAAGGTATCAATATATGGCTAAAGACTATTACGAAGTATTAGGGGTTGATAAGAAGGCCTCTAGTGAGACAATTAAAAAAGCATATAGAAAGCTGGCTCATAAATACCACCCAGATAAAGCTGATGGTGATGAAGCTAGATTTAAGGAGTTAAATGAGGCTTATCAGGTTCTTTCTGATTCAAATAAACGGGCTCAGTACGACCAGTTTGGAAGTTCATTCTCTCAAGGTGCTGGATTTAACCCAGGTGGCTTTAATATAAACATGGATGACCTTGGGGATTTTTCTGATATCTTTGAACAGTTTTTTTCTGGAGGTAGAGCTAGGAGAACATATAACCGAGGGAATGATCTACAGATTGCTCAAGAGATAACTTTAGAAGAGGCGTATACCGGTGTTAAGCGAGAGATAGAGTTTCATGCTTTAACAAGGTGTGAGGGTTGCTCAGGACTGGGATATTTTGATAAAGACGGAACAAAAGATTGTGTTAAGTGCGATGGTAAAGGAGAAGTTAAGGAGGTGAAAAAAGGATTTTTTGGTAGTTTTGCTCAGGTAAGGGTTTGTAGTGATTGTAATGGTAGAGGAAAGATACCAAACAAGCCTTGTAAAGACTGTCATGGATCTGGAAGGATTAACTCTAACAGGAAGATAAAAGTAGATATCGTTCCAGGCATTAATGATGGTCAGTTAATTAAGGTAACTGGTGCAGGTGAGGCTGGTGAGTCTGGAGCAGTTGCTGGAGACCTATATGTTCAGGTTAGGATAAAGAGGCATGAGTTATTTGTAAGAAAAGAAGATGACTTATATACCAAGAAGAAGATAAGCTTGATAGATGTTCTACTTGGTAAAGATATTATTATCAAGACAATTGACTCTAAAGAAACAAGCATAGAGATTGAGCCTGGAAGTCATTTAAATGAAATGATTTTAGTTAAAGCCAAGGGAATGCCAAGGCTACACGGCTCAGGACAAGGAGACCTATACATCAAGTTAGATGTCACAACTCCTAAAAAGTTAAGTAAAAAAGCAAAGCAGTTAATTGAAGAGTTAAAAAAAGAATATGAATCCTAGTGATATGTTGGGTAACCCCCAGATGATGAAGATGGCAAAAAGCTTAATGGGAGAGTTGCCAGATGATAAAGAGGTAGAGAAGGTTAGGCTTTCCTTAGAATCTAGTTACTCAGCTGGGTATACAAAGGTGGGAAGCCTTACTCCTGAACTGAGGATGGTGTATACCATTATGAACAGGAAGGAGGGTAACTTTATGCAGAAACAGTTTTATAAGAAGGGGAGAGAGAACTTCAACAAGGTTCTAGCTCAGTTATTAAAGATGCCTGAGTTAGAGAGTAAGGAGGTCTATATATCCACAGATTGGAGTGTTTTTGTGAAGAATTAAGTCTACTCGTGCTGTGGCTACTTTGGATTTGTGACTAGGGAGTTCGTAAGTGGGAGGTAGGAAGTCTCAAAATGATTGTATATCCATTTCGTTCTATTTTATATCATTAGATATTCGAGTTTTAGTGAAATATATAATCTAGCCTTAAATATATACAAAATGCAGGTATACTTTACATTTTAGATATACCTACTTCATTTCAGGCAGTATATCCGGTTGCTCAATTTAAATGCATTACAACTGAGAATATTGTAGAACATTTAAGTTAATCCTTCTTTTTTCATTGAACTAATTAGCTTTATATGGTATAAAAAGCTAATTGGTTTTGCCCCCATAGCTTAGTGGTAAAGCAACGGCCTTTTAAGCCGCTGATCCAAGTTCGATTCTTGGTGGGGGTACTCGTTTTTTGACATATTAGATTTTGAGGCTTATTATTGACTGTATTATGTTTTCAAAGAAACTAGCATTACTTTTATCGGTATTTGTAATAACAATTGTGAGTGTGTTTTTTGTTACTCCAGATTATCTGGGTGATAAGTTTAGACCCTGGAGACTTGGTCTTGATTTAGTTGGTGGAAGTCACTTGGTTTATGAGGTAGATATGAGTCAGGTTGAGTCTATTGATCGAGATGGAGTTCTAAGTGGTTTAAGAGACGTTATTGAGAGAAGAGTTAACTTATTTGGTGTTAGTGAGCCTCAGATTTATACTGCTAAGAGTGATGACTCTTATCGATTGGTGGTTGAGTTAGCTGGAATTAAGGATGTTGGTCAGGCGATTAATCAGATAGGGGAGACTCCATTTTTAGTCTTTGCTGAGATTAAGACGGTTCAGGTTAATCAGCAAGCTCAGTTTCAGTTAGATAACGGAGAGGTGTTAAATCAGGATGTGCCAATTGAAAGTGAGCAGTATGTTCCAACTGATTTAAATGGTGGTCATGTTAAGGTTGCAAGACTGAGTTTTAATCAGGTTACTGGAGCACCCGAGATTACCTTAGGTTTTAATACTGAGGGAGCAGGGTTGTTTGAAGAGATAACTGCTAGAAATGTTGGTAAGAAGGTAGCTATATTTTTAGATGGAGAGATAATTAGCGATCCGGTTGTTAATGAAGCTATCTCTGGTGGTACTGCTTTGATTAGTGGTCAGTTTACTCTAGAGGATGCTAAGACTCTAGTTGAGAGATTTAATGCTGGAGCTTTACCAGCACCAATTACCTTGATTAGTCAGCAGACTGTTGGTGCAACTCTAGGAGAGAGTAGTTTGAGAACTACCTTGATTGCTGGGTTAATTGGAACCTTGTTAGTGATGGTATTCATGATTATGTATTATAAGAAGCTGGGTATCTTTGCCTCGGTTGCTTTACTGATTTACATTGTCTTATTACTAGCCGTGTTTAAGTTATTTGGTATTACAATGACTCTAGCTGGTATTGCTGGTATCATCCTTACCATTGGTATGGCGGTTGATGCAAACATCCTTATCTTTGAGAGAACTAATGAAGAGCTTAGCTCTGGTGGTAGTGTTCTTAACTCAATCCAGGCTGGATTTAGCCGAGCCTGGCCATCAATTAGAGACTCTAACATTACAACGATTATTACCTCGTTAATCTTATACACCTTTACTTCAAGCTTTGTGAAAGGCTTTGCTCTCTCCTTACTTTTTGGTATTTTGGTGAGTATGTTTACTGCGATAACGGTGACTAAGAGTTTCTTGGAGGTCTTTATTAAAGAAAAGAGTAAATAGCTTATGATTAACATTATCTCAAAAAGAAAAATATTCTTAACTTTCTCAGGACTTTTAGTAGCTATTAGCTTAATTGGCTTAATTGCTTTTGGGCTTCAGAGGGGAATTGATTTTACTGGTGGTACCCTGTGGCAGATTCAGTTTGAAGAGACAAGTGTTACTCAGGAGGCTTTGAGTGATTTTGTTACTAGTGAGTTAAGTTTAAGTTACTCAAAAATATCTCAGGACGATAGTGGTGCATTCTTCCTAAAATTAGGTGAAATTACCGAGGCTGATCATCAGAGCTATTCTCAAGGAATTAGGTCTGAGTTTGGTAACTTTAATGAGCTGAGATTTGAGTCTATTGGTGCTACGATTGGTAAGGAGCTTAGTCAGAAAGCTATCTGGGCCTTTATTATAAACTTAATAGCAATTGCTCTTTATGTTGCTTATGCCTTTAGAGAGGTCTCTTATCCAGTTAGTTCTTGGAAGTATGCAGTGATAACGATTGTTACCTTATTCCACGATGCCATTATTCCAATTGGTGTTTTTACCTTCCTGGGTTACTTCATGGGCGTGGAGATTGATACCAACTTTATCGTCGCCATTTTAGTGGTTGTTGGTTTTTCTGTTCATGATACGATTGTGGTTTTTGACAGGATTAGAGAGAATATCAAGGTTAAGAATCTGAACAAGCTAGGCTTTCCTGAGTTAGTTAATCAGAGCGTGAATGAAACATTTGCTAGATCAATCAATACATCTTTAACATTAGTGGTTGTTTTAGTTGCCTTGTATGTGCTTGGAGCTAGCTCTCTAGGTTACTTTATCCTAGCTATTTTAATCGGAACTATTACCGGAACCTACTCCTCGATATTTTTAGCCAGCCCATTACTGGTAGCTTGGCAGGGAGGGAGGAAATAAAGGGTATTTTATCTTTAGTTTATTTGACTTTAGCTATAGAATATGATATTCTATATTTCGTATTATGGCTAAGAAGAATTTGACCGTTGAAGAGATAATTGAAATTCTTTTTGAGGATCTTGATTCGCGACAAAAAAAGGTTTTAATAAAAAGATTCGGTCTAGAAAATGGAAAAGAAGTTACACTTGCTCAGCTGGGCAATTTGTTTAATGTTACTAGAGAAAGAATTAGACAGATTGAGGCTGGTGCTTTGGAGATTGTTAAGAATAAGGCAAAGAGTGGTCATATTGATGAGTTGATTGCTGAGGCGGTTAGACACATAGATAGTGCTGGTGGGGTAAAAAAGGAAAATCACTTGTTAACTGACTTATCTCATTACTGCGAGGAAGAGAGTGATAAATCTATCTCCTTTGCAAGTAGAATTAGATTTCTTTTAGATATCTCTGGTGACATTTATTATCATAGAGAAGATGAGTTGGTAGCTAGTCACTGGCATTTAAGTGAAGTACATCAGAAGAAGGCTTTTGATTTTCTCTCCTCTTTGGTTAAACATCTGAAGGATAAGAAGAAGCAGACTATCAATGACAAGATGTTTAATGCATTTTTTACTGAGGTTTCTGAGCTTCATAAGTTGGAGAAGGATGTTGCTAATCACTACTTAAAAATAAGTAAGAAGTTTGGCGAGAACATCTATGGGGATTTTGGTTTAATGAGTTGGGCAGAGGTTAATCCAAGGGTTTCTAAGGACTGGATTTACCTTATCCTAAAGAAGGCTAACAGGCCGATGCATTTTAAAGAGATTGCAGATGAAATTAAAAGAATTAGGCCAACAAATAGGAAGACTAATACTCAGACTATTCACAATGAACTTATCAAGGACAAGAGATTTATTTTAGTTGGTAGGGGTATTTATGGATTAAGGGAGATGGATGAACTTCCAGCTGGAACTATCCGAGAAGTTTTAATTCATATCTTAAAGAACCAAGGACCAATGAAACCAAAAGATATCATCACTGCTGTTTTAAAGAACAGGATCTTTAAAGAGACTACCATTTTATTTAACCTTCAAAACAAGCAGTTTTTTAGTAGATTAAAAGATGGAAGTTATTCTTTAAATAAATAAGGAAGAAAGGTATAATGTACTTATGCTAGATTTTCTATCTGGAACAGATAACATTATTTTAACTGGACTAAAGAGCTTTTTAATTGGTATTGCACCGGTAGTTTTTTTCTTTATATTTGTACCATTTGTTAGATCTCTTTGGATTTACTGGCGTCAGAGAACTTTTGAGCATAGCTTGGAGTGGGCATATCTGGAGCTTAAGATTCCAAGAGTAATTGAAAAAAACGCCAGAGGAATGGATCAGGTCTTTAAGTCAATCCATACCCTTATCAACAAAGCCGGAGACCTGGGTGAGAGGTATTTACTTGGGGAGGTTACTGTTTGGTATACCTTTGAGCTGGTTAGTTTTAGCGGTGATATTCATTTATACATGAGGGTATTTAAGCCACAAAAAAGAATGGTGGAGGCGGCTATCTTTGCTTTTTATCCAGATATAGAGGTAATTGAGATTGAGGATTATACCAAAGACCTTCCTAATAATGTGGCAGATATGGATGCGATGGGACTAGATATCTGGGGTACAGAGATGATTTTAGCTAAAGATGATGTTTTACCAATAAAGACCTACATTGATTTTGAGAAGTCTGGGGATGAGAGTAAGCTGGATCCAATCTCTGTCTTCATTGAAGCACTGGGGAAGGCTCACTCTGGAGAGTTTGTTTCTCTTCAGTTTAATTGTGCCCCAGAGCTACCAGGCTGGGGAGATAAGTATGGTGATTTAATTAAGAAGATGAAGATTCCAGGTGTTGAGGAGTTTAAAAGCCCTAGTGGAGATGTTCGTCCGATTACAATTGGAAAAACAAAGCAGGAGAATGATATTATTCAGGCAGTGGAGAAGAATATAGCTGAGCCGGGGTTTAAGACCTTGATTAGGCTTTTATATATTGCTCCAAAAGATATATGGGAGGAGGACTTTCCAAGGCGTGTACTGCGAGGTCTTTTTAATCAGTATGGCCAGGGGGATATGAACAGTTTTGTAGATTTAGAAAGAGTTACCACTAGGGTTACTAACTGGAACTTTCCTTTCATTTTCAGGAAGTCTAGGGTAAGGGCTAGACAGCAGAGATTGTTACAGATGTATATAGAAAGAGATATAGAGATAGAGATGTTTATGGGTAAGCTACTAACTTCTCATGTTTTTCACTGGAACTTTCATGCCAGGGAGATAATATTAAACAGTACAGCTTTAGCTACGCTTTTTCATCCACCTACCGACCTTACCCTTACGGGACCACATATTCAGAGAATGGAGAGTAAGAAGATGGGAGCACCAGCTGGCTTACCAATTTATGCTGATGAAAAGGTCTTGGATAGATTTATAAATGAAAAATAACTATGCCTAAGAAAAGAAGATTTAAATCGCACGGAGAGCTTCTCCTACCAGAAAGACTGATTATTAAGGCATTCATATTCCTCTTAGTTATCTACTTTATCTTTTCTCTATATGTGGGATATGTAAGGATCTCTCCTACCCTAGGTAGCTCCAGTGTCTTCTCAAGGTTATTACCGATTCTTAGCTACTCCTGGTATACATTTATCTTCCCGCTTTTTATCAGTCTAGATATAGTACTGATTCTTATCTTCATCACTGTTCTTATCTTAGTCTGGCCATTAAGGCAGAGTATTAAGGTTTATCCAAAACCAACTAAGTATGGAAAAAATATAAAGATGAAGCATGAACATGATAGTAAGGCTTTAACTACCTGGAAGGGAATTGTTACCAAGGCAAATACCGGTGTTCAGACTAATATAAAGTCAGCGATAATAGACGCAGACTCTTTAGTGGACAGGGTCTTAAAGGCTCAGGGTTTTTCTGGGGATAATATGGGAGAGAGATTAAAGAGCTACTCTGGTAATGGCTCTAGAAGAGTTGATCTTATCTGGAAGGCTCATAAGCTAAGAAATGAGATTGTTCACAACCCTGAGTTTGAGGTTACTAGAGCTGATGCAATGGGAGCTCTAGCTACCTATAGAGAGTTTTTAAAGACTTTAAAGGTTATGTAGGGCTTATTACTGGCGAGGCTCGTCTTCCTTTGGGGTTTTCGAAATTTCTTTGGCAAGTTCTCTGAGTTCCTTGACTCTATTAGAACGAACCCATACTTCGTACTCCTTCTCACTCTCCTCCTTCTCAATCTTTTGAATATCTCTGGTTTCATAGGGTATATTCAAAGAGCTAAGGTTTTTCTTTTTAAATAACCCCAAATACACGTCAAACTCGCCTTCTTCCTTACTTTCTCCAGGTTTTTCATTCATAAGTATCATCTTACTTAAATTGCCTTATTTTGTCTATAAAGTTTTGAGTTT
>Ga0210057_1000922_pt1 | contig 46867 bp, 52 predicted proteins | sample CryGeyCG2114_010_2_FD_183968 | JGI IMG/M metagenome (GOLD analysis project Ga0210057, IMG submission 183968) | Groundwater microbial communities from aquifer - Crystal Geyser CG10_big_fil_rev_8/21/14_0.10 (SPAdes) (version 2) | ecosystem: Environmental > Aquatic > Deep subsurface > Groundwater ...
ATACTCTGGATACGAACTTTATTATCAGTAATCCCGTACCGGCAACTGACGGTAAAAGTTTGTTTGTTTCTTCCGATTTTGACAGAAAATTGTATGTCTGGAAAAATCTGCCCGATGAAAGTAATGCTCATCCTGATTTTGTTTATTCTTTAACTGATTCACCATGGGACAATACTCTTTTTGGCAACACGCTGGCTCTGGCGGGCGATAGAAGTGTCTTTATCTGGAACAAACTGCCTCTTAACGGCGAACTTCCTGACATCACCCTTACGGATAAGATTGGTAATGTGCAACTTCAGGATTTGGAAGGTGTCGCAATGGATAGTAAATATTTTTACCTTTCCGATTGGCAAGCCAGCAAAATTTATGTTTGGGAAGGTGTTCCTTCGGCAGATTCGAATCCCAAGTTTACCGTCAATACTGACCAGCCCGGACGGCTCTCGAGCGACGGCAAATATTTAGCGGTCACTCAAACACTTTCCAAAACGCCGGGCGGCTCAATTTCTATTTACGCGGTGGATGGTCTTTCGTCATCCGCTAAGCCGCTGGCGGTGCTTGGCGGTCCGAATAAGTTCAACCTTCCCCAAAGTGCATTAGTCGCCGATGGCCATCTTTTTGTCGGTGATACGGGATTTGGTCGAGTTTTAATCTGGAAGAATATTGAGGATGCAATAGCAGGCAGAGACGCAGAAATAGTTTTAGGAGGCAATAAAACTCCTCAGATTGGGAAAAACACCCTCTTCTGGCCAGGAAATTTGGCTTTTGACGGCAGTTTCTTGTGGGTAGGCGAGTTTAAATTTTCAGAGCGACTTTTGAGATTTTCTGTAAAATAGAGCACTTATCGGCAGAAAAGGCCGCGTATGGGGGGCAAATCCTTTTTAAAAAGGTGTATAATAAAGGAAAGGAGGGCAAAATGCCCCAAGAAAATCAACCAACCCCACCCCAACCAAACTCAATCTCCCCCGGCTCAACCGCCACCGAAACCGCAACCTAATCCTCAACCATCCACTCCCCAACCCAAATCCAGCAATACCACTCTTATAATTATCATCATAATTGTTGTTATCTTAGTCGCCCTTGGTGTTGGCGGCGTTCTGGCCTGGAAATATGGGGTTATCAATAAACTTCTCAAAAAAACAAAAGTCACGACCACCACTTCCGCAGTTTTATCTACCAAGATGCAATCTCTCTACGATATTTTCAAATACCCCAATGGTACAGTCAAATCTATGGAAAAGAATTTACAGGGAGATGTTGGCAGATTAAGTTTTTCTATGACAACCAGTGATATTGTCAGGGTCACCTATGATTATTATGATCAACTGGCCAAACTTAATAATTGGACAAGAGGAAGTGAGGGTTTTTCCACCGGCGGTGAGGGTGGCTGGTTGAATATTGAAGAGAAAGATTTCGGGGCAGAAATTAGCGTTCGACTGGAAGAAGGGAAAACTCTGATTGAAATCACGCTTTACTCCTCGGATAGCACGGTTACCTCTGGTCGGGCCAAACTGACCACTGCCAGTACAACCACAACTGTTGGCTCTGCTACAAAATCCGGCACCACGCCTTCTAATAGCTATATGATTGCTGATTCTGACACGCGAGTAATTGCCAAATCAGAAATTGTCAATTTTACTCCTTGGCAACTGAAAGTCGCCCGCAATGAAATCTATGCCCGTCATGGAAGGGAATTTGTCCATAAAGATTTACAGTGCTATTTCACTGCCCAATCATGGTATAAAATTGATCCCAATTTTTCTGAGTCCATGCTGTCGTCAATTGAGAATAAAAACGTTGCCACTATCTTAAATTACGAAAAAGAAATCAATAGTCCTCTTTTACAAGTTGACAGCGGCTGTTAGAATATAGTTGGTGAAAAAATGCAGGAAGCCGAACCAATTGCTCCTCTTTGGTCACAGGAAGCTTTAAAACAAATGGATCAAGAAAGCCGAGAAAAAATTGCGGAAAGATTTTTATTTTATCATCAAGAGATTTCTGATGGACAAGATAGGGCAGAGGCAGAAACAAACCTTCCTTTGCGCACCCAAATTGGTAAAAAAGATCAAGAATATAAAGAAAGCATTTTTGCTCTTTTGGAAAAAATCGCTCAGGCCGGCAAGGAATCTCGTTGTCTGAAAGCCCTGCAGATTATAGATAATTCCAAACTTTCCTCCCAAGAAAAATTGGAAAAATTAAATGGTCTTTTAAATCAATGGGAGGAAGCGATAAGAGTAGTGGGAAAGGTAAAAAGTTCAAAAGTCCCCCTGGGTTTGGCTAAAGAACTACTTGGTCAGGCAGCCAATCCTGAAAGTAAAACTGGTTTACCCGATTTTTTGGAAGAAACAGTGGAAGCAGAAAAACATCTTTGGTCTCTGGTTAAATAAATCTTGACAAATTATTTGTACTTAGCCAGCGATCGCAAAATAAGTACACAGAATTTTTCTCCTTTATCTCTGCCATAATTTAAGAAAAATTTCTGGAGGAACATCAACTTTCCCTAATCTCTTGAGTTTCTTCTTGCCCATCGCTTGTTTTTCCCAAAGTTTTCGTTTTCTGGTGATATCGCCTCCATATAAGTGACCTGTGACATCCTTTTTGAGGGCGGCATTTTTTTCAGAAGCAATAATTCTACCCTCTACCATTGCTTGGATTTTTACTTCAAACATCTGGCGGGGGAGTAATTTCTTTAGTTTTTCTACCATGTTTTTGGCTTCGTTGTACGACTTTTTGCGCCAGATTACTCTTTTGAGCGCCGAAACTTTTTCGCCAGCAATTAAAATTTCCACCTCCACTAAATCGCCGGGACGATAATCTAAAATCTGCCAATCCAATGAAGCATAACCAGCGGAAATAGATTTTAAGCGATCAAGAAAGTCAAAAATTACCTCCAGTAGGGGAGACTGTGCGCTGACAATTACCCTGTCTTGAAGATTTTTAATATCAATGACCTTACCACGACGTAAATTAATTTCTTCAATAATTTTACCCAAAAATTGGGAGGGAGTGACAATTTCCAATTTCACCCAAGGCTCTTCAAATATTTTTTTGCCGCCTTTTTGCCTGATGTGTAAATCCACCTGCGGAGGAACAATTACGACTTTCTGGTTAAACTCCCGCTCCAACCTCTGGCAGACAATATCCAAATGCAAAAGTCCCAGACACCCCAGCCGAAAACCGGCACCCAAAGGAGATTTGACTGGACTATAAGCGAGAGAGGCATCATTTAGGGCGAGTTTGCCCAGTGCCTCTGACAAGGCCAAAAAATCTTCTGAAACTGGATAAATTTCCGCCCAGAGCAGGGGATTAACTTTCCGATAACCCGGCAGGGGAGTAATTTTTTCTTTTGACATTTGAGCTTTGACATTTGAGCTTAGTATAGTGTCCCCTACCCTAACCTTTTCAATTTTTTTAATGCCAGTGATAATATAGCCAATTTGACCAGTTGGAAGTTTGGGCCGCACTGAAAGCTCTGGTTTAAATACCCCACTCTCCACTACTTTTGATGCCTCTTGGCCATGGACAAAATCAATCGCCTGCCCCACTTTTATCTCACCATCAACAATTTTTACTGCCGCTACCACACCTTTGTAAGAATCGTAAAAGGAATCAAAAATTAAGGCGCGGAGCGGTTTTTCGGGACTGCCAATTGGCGGAGGAATCTTTCTGACAATTTCTTCCAAAAGCGCCTCCACCCCCTGCCCTGTTTTGGCGCTGATATATAAAACATCAGAGGTCTGGCATTTCAAAAGCTGGATTAACTCTTTGGCTGTTTTATCTTTATCGGCTGTTGGCAGGTCAATTTTATTGACAACTGGAATGATGTTCAAACCAAGTTTTTGGGCTAAATAAAAATGAGATAGCGTTTGGGCCTCAACTCCCTGGCTGGCATCAACTAACAAAATAGCTCCCTCAACTGCCTGTAAGGTTCGCTCAACTTCATAGGAAAAATCAACATGGCCGGGAGTATCGATCAGATTCAGAATATATTCTGAATTTGCAATTTCTAAATCCGAATTTCTAATTTCTAAACTATTTTGAATTTGATTATTAGAATTTTGGATTTGTTTAGGATTTGCTTCGCGAATTGGCTTTGCCAATTTATGGATTTCGTGCTTAGGATTTGACCGATAAATCATCGTTACCGGTGCCAGTTTTATGGTAATCCCTCGCTCCCGCTCCAAAGATAGCTGATCTAAATATTGGGGCCGCATTTTGTCCGGCGAGATGGTTTTGGTCAATTCCAAAAATCGGTCCGCCAAAGTTGACTTGCCGTGATCAATGTGGGCGATAATGGCAAAATTTCGATGTTATTCATCTATGGTAAAAGAGTGGTTGTAGTGCTGGTGGAGGTCGTAGAAGTGGTCAAAAACCGCTCAGCCCCTTGGGCGGAAATGAGACCAGAGTTTCTGAGATAAAAATAAGTGGAACCGGCCAGTCCTGTTAAAGAAAAGGCAAAAACTATCAGTAGTATTTGTAAACGTTTGGTCATAGAAACTCCCTTCTTTAAATCTCAATATCAAAATCCTAATGTCAAATCAATGCCTAAATGACTAAATGTTAAAATTTGGATTTTGGATTTCATTTGACATTTGATCTTTGGATTTAGGATTTTTCAAACTATCTTTACTTCTAATATTATTTTACTTTTTTCTAATCCAACATTAGTAATTGCGAAATTAGGTTGATTAAAGGCATTGGATAAAATATTGGCAATATCTTGCTCAATCTTTTTAGTAACAAAAGAAGGCAAATTAACCTCTCCAGCAGAAATTTTCAAAACTTGCATTTTTAATATTCCATTTTCCACCTGCGGATAAAGTTCAACAACAACTTGGGTTTTCAAGGGGGAAGTCACTACCCCACTGATTTTTATTTTGTCCGGCTCAATAATTGCTTGGCTTTCTTTGAGCGGAAAATCAGAGTGAATCACGGTATAAGAGGCCAAAAGCCCTGTTAACTCCCCTTCTGTAATCTCAACCGTATTTTTATAACCTTTTAAAACATCATCATATTTGGCACGGATATTGGCATCTGAGGCGGTAACTGGTGCTACTTTACGCTCAAGGGTCGGCGGTGTTTGCAATTTTTTAATAACCCACCATCCCCCTACCACGAGCCCAATTAAAACAATTAAAAGAAAAATCACTAAAACCTGACAACTGAAAAATGAGCGGCGACCTTTGCGTATTTTATCAACATCTTGATAAAAATCTTGCTCTAAATCTTCTTTTTTTTCTTTTTTCCCCACCTTAAAGCTCCACTTTCAAAAATTTTATTGTTCCAAAATAAACCAAAAGAGCGATTATGATGGCAGCGCCGGCTTGGGCTAAAACTTGCCAACCATGAATCATCCCGCCAGTAGTTTCAAAATAGTTTCCTATTATCATTTTAGTCCCTTGGATAAAAATTGCCATAAGGATGCTGGCCAAAAATACCCGCAAAGTAAAACTACCTAATCCTGATAAAAGGGAAGGAAAACGACCGGAAAGCGGGATATAAAGATAAATTATTTGTAAAAAGGAACCAATGGAAAAAGCCAGCGCCAGTCCTGCCACACCCATTTTGCTGTCTAAGGTAATTCCTAAAATTATGGCCAAAATAGTAAAAAAGATAGCTGCCCACATCGGAGTGCGGGTGTTGTGAAGAGCATAAAAACTGCGGGCAAAAAGAGGCAAAAGTCCCTGAGGAATTAAAGATAGAGCAAAAAATCCGAGACAGGCCGCAGCCATTGTAGTTTGTTCCCAGCCAAAATATCCAGAACCCAAAATTAACCGGATTAGCTGGGCGCGTAAAAGATACAATCCAATAGTTGAGGGTAGAAGGAAAAAGAAAACAGTTTTAAAACAGCGGCGAAAATAACCTTTAAATCTATCAATCTCCTGCAGGGCCCAACTTTCTGAAAGGGCCGGAAAAACAGCTGTGGCAACAGAATTGCCAAAGACCACTGTTGGCATGGTTTGGATATTATTGGCAAGATTAAAGACTGCAATAGCACCGGCTGGTAAGCCAGAGGCCAAAACAGTATAGATTAAAAGTAAAATTTGATTGGCGCCCAAACCAATACTGCGAGGGATCATTAGTCGACCGATTTTTTTGACAGCTGGATGAGAAAAGGCAAAAACTGACCGGTAGCGCCAACCAAGTTTAAAGGATGGAGGTACTTGAATAAGCCAGTGTAAAAATGCTCCAATTATGACCGCCCAAACCACTGCCCAAATACCATATTTATCAGCAAAAAAGATTGTGCCAAAAATGATAGCGCAATTATAAAATAAAGGAGCAAGGGAATAAAAAATAAATTTTTTGAAGGAATTTAAAATTCCGCCAAAAATATAGGATAAGGAGAAAAATAAAGGCGACAAAAGCAAAACACGGGTGAGTTTTAGTGTTAATAACTGTCGGCTGGCATCAAAGTTAGGAACAATTAAAGGATTAATTGTCGGCAATAAAAAGAAAAGGATAAGCAATAGAATAATAACAATGAGAACGCCAATATTTAAAATTGAATTGGCGATTTTCCAGGCTTCCTTTTTATCGCCTTTGGCAATGTAGGAGGTAAAAACTGGAATAAAAGCAGAAGCAATCGCTCCTAAAATTAAGATGTTAAAAATTAAATCTGGTAAACGGAAAGCAGCATAATAGGCATCCAAAATATTGGTGGGAATTTTTTGGGCAAGATAGTGATCGCGGATAACTCCTAAAACATTAGAAAGTGTCAGTGTTACCGCCAAAATGCCAGTTGCCCCACGAATAGTCGCCTCAGTTGCCCAAATTTTCTTTAGGTATGAGAACATTTGGTAATTAGCCTTTCAAAACCATCGCTAACTGCTTACCTTCAATTGTTTCTTCCTTCAAAAGTTTGCTAACTAATTTTTCCATAATTTTTCGCTTGGTCGTTAAAATTTTTTGAGCAGTTTGCTCGGCTTGGATGATAATTCGACTAATTTCCTCATCAATCAATGAAGCCACTCTCTCGGAATAATTTTTGTGTTCGCCCAGTTCTCTGCCCAAAAAGACAAATTCTTCTCTCTCCCGCAAAGCGACTGGTCCCAATTTTGCGCTCATGCCATAAACAGTTACCATATCGCGAGCAATTTTGGTGGCTTTTTGCAAATCATTTTGGGCGCCGGTTGTCGCCTCTTTCAAAAATAGATCTTCCGAGGCGCGACCACCAAGAAGTTGGGCTAAATCAGCTTCAAATTTGCCCTTTGAATAAAGTCGGCGATCGATTTCCGGCCGGGAAAAAGTATAACCCAAAGCCATACCACGGGAAATTATAGAAATTTTATGAACTGGATCGCAAAGAGGTAAATAAGTACCAACTATGGTATGGCCGGCCTCATGATAGGCAGCAATTTTTTTCTCATCCTCTGACAAAACCCGACTTCTGCGCTCTGGTCCCAACATTACTTTTTCAATTGCCTCCTGTAAATCAGCTGTTTCCACTGCCTTTTTACCTTCCCTCGCCGCCAAAATTGCTGCCTCATTGGCTAAATTTCTCAAATCAGCTCCAGAAAAACCAGCAGTACAAGAAGCAATTTGACCTAAATCAGCATCAGCAGCCATTGGTTTATTTCTGGTGTGAATTTTCAAAATTGCCTCCCGTTCTTTCATATCAGGCAGATCTAAAACAACGCGGCGGTCAAAGCGACCAGGCCGAAGGAGCGCCGGATCCAAAACATCTGGCCGGTTGGTGGCAGCCAAGACTATCACTCTGGTATCAGTATCAAAGCCATCCATTTCTACTAAAATTTGATTTAAGGTTTGTTCTCGTTCATCGTGGGAGCCGCCAAGACCTGTTCCTCGCTGGCGACCAACCGCGTCTAACTCATCAACAAAAATAACACAGGGAGTATTGCGTTTGGCTCGGGCAAAAAGATCTCTGACTCTGGCCGCGCCAACACCAACAAACATTTCCACAAATTCAGAAGCCGAGATGGAAAAGAAAGGCACGCCAGCTTCTCCTGCAACCGCCTTAGCCAAAAGTGTCTTGCCGCAACCTGGTGGGCCAACCAGTAAAACTCCTTTGGGCAGTTCTGCCCCCAATTTTCTAAATCGCTCAGCATGGCGTAAAAACTCTACAACTTCTTGGAGTTCCTGTTTTGATTCCTCCAGCCCTGCCACATCTTTAAAAGTAATTTTATCCGGTCCAACGCCAAACATACGAGGAGAAGATTTGCCAAATGATAATGCACGGACATTGGCTCCTTGGGCAGAGCGCAACATTAGCCAGAATATTCCGGCAATCAAAAGGAAGGGCAAAACAACAGAAAGCAAAGTTGGCCAAATTTGGCTTTTGTCTGGATTTTTAATCTCAATATTAACTTTTTGAGAATCTATACCATAATCTTTGAGTCCGACACCAGCTTCTTTATAGGCATAAACTTCGCCATCTCCTTTAATCTTGGCGGTCACCTTGTTTTGATCAACATTGATCTTTTCAATCTCATTTGATTCAATTTTTTTAACAATTTGGGAAATATCAACCTGCTGGGAGGAAACATTAGGTTTAGAAAGTAAAAAGGCATATAAAAAATAGGTGGAAATTATTACTGCTCCGATAATAAGCCAAGTTTTTGTACGGCTGTTCATTCTATTCTCCTTAGTGTTACAGAATTAATTATAATAGTTTTCTTGACACTTATCAAGAAAAAAGCAATTTTTAGAAAAATTATCAAGAAGAAAAATGGCGACAGCAGGATTCGAACCTGCGACCTGACGCTTCATTTGAGCGAAGTGAAAATCAAACTTGTTTCTATTTCGTTTGGCGCTACGCGCCGCACTTCATATATCTGCGAGTTTATAATGCCAGTGGGTGGACTCGAACCACCGACCTAGGGCTTATGAGTCCCTCGCTCTACCCCTGAGCTACACTGGCACATTGTTAATATAGTTTTTTACTTGCGTTTATAAGCGTAGCTTTCAAACTTCGTTTATAACTGGTTCTAATTGTTTTTTCTCTTTTAAATCTCTCCATGGCTAATTGAATTAATCTATCAACCAGTTTTTTATAAGTTAAACCACTCACTTCCCATAATTTGGGATACATGCTTATATTGGTAAAACCAGGAATGGTGTTTATTTCATTGATATAATATCTACCATATTCTGTTAAAAATCCGTCCACCCGCGCCATTCCTTCACTGTTTAAAACTTTATAAGCTTTGAGCGATAGCTCTTGGATCGTTTCAGTTATTTTATTGGGTAATTTAATAGGCGCTTTTAAAACCGCTCCATTCTTATCAAGATATTTAGCCCGATAGGAATAAAATTCATCTTTCGGTATTATCTCCCCAGGTAATGAAACAATCGGTTGCCCATTACCTAAGATCGAGCATTCTATTTCTCTTCCCTTGATCGCTTGTTCAATAATAATTTTTTTATCGTATCTAAATGCTTCGGCAACGGCTTTTTCAAATTCTGGTTCATTCTGTACTTTATTAATCCCGACCGAAGAACCGGTATTGACCGGCTTAACAAACAAAGGTAGATCCAATTTGCTAATTATTTCATGCCAGTCGGCCAACACCTGTTTTTCTGACTCAAAAGTTAAAAATTTAGCCACCGGGATACCCGCTTCCTTTAACAACCTTTTACTCACATCCTTATCTAAACCGATGGCCGACCCTAAAACATCTGAGCCAACAACGGGAATATCGGAAATTTTTAATAAACCCTGAATCGTCCCATCCTCCCCAAAAGCGCCATGTAAGACCGGGAAAACTATATCTACCGTTAGCTTGATGGATTTGTCTTCTACGCCCATTAAAACTTTGCTTTGACCCGGCAAAAATACTACTAACTTGCCTTTTTTTAAGTTTAGTTTGATTGTTTCTGGACTTTCGGGATTTAGAAAAGGCTGTTTTGGGTTTAAAAGCCAGAAACGATTTTCTATATCAATGCCGATTAAAATCACCGTAAACTTATTTCTGTCAATTGCCTCAAGAATATTTTGGGCGGAAATTAATGAAATTTCATGCTCAACCGAACGCCCTCCGAAAATTATTGCTAATGTTTTTTTAGCCATTTTTGGCCTTTTTTTTGATTACCACAAACTTTTCGTTAATTGCTTTGGAATGCTGTTCATCAACGCTCTCCGTTGAGTCATCTTTTAAACAACTCGTATTTCGGCATATCTCCGGCCGATTTTCATAATCATGACACATACCCGTTGCTCTATCGAAATTAAGGCAATCAAAGGTTTTTAATCTGACAGTATCGGGGTGGCTTTCTGGGACTAGAATTTCTCCTCTCTCCCGCCAAATTTTTCCGCCCGACTTATTAATTGGTATTTCGCTTTCCGGGAAATCAAACTTCATCTTCACCGGGTCACAACAGAAGGAACATTTTTTATCCAAGCACGGGTTATATTTCTCGCTCATTAAAACATTTCTATAAAAAAGTTCATCTTTGACGAATGGTAGCGGGGGGTGGATTCGAACCACCGACCTCAAGGTTATGAGCCTTGCGAGCTACCACTGCTCCACCCCGCGTCAAACGCGGTATCCGTCCCGCTGGCCGGGACCCGCGTTACTCAAATAATTTATCATATTTATATCAATTAGTCAAGTTTTACCCAAAAATCCACCTCCACCATTTGATATAATTTGGCATATCAGTGCTTTTTGGTTTTGCCTCTTGCGTCTGCTGGTCTTTATTCTCTGGCATTGCCACCACTTTTTCATCCGGCGCTTTGAGGCCTAATTTTTGTCGGGCTTCAACTTCTTTGAAGGAATTGGTTTGATAATACAAGATTAAATTGCGCATCCTCTCATTTTCTTTTTCCAACCGATCAATATCAGTGGCATATTCCCCAATCCATTGATTATATTGATAAGTCCGATACACTCCTTTAATCAAAATAAAAACAGTATAGCCAATCAGCCCGATAGTAATGATTGTCCAAAGAATTGTCTTTGCTTTTCCTTCCATACCATATTATTATATCACAAAACCGACCCTTAAAGGTCGGTTTTGTCCTCGGATATAATTACCAGCGAGTGGTAGATGGTGGTTCTTCCTTGCGTGGTGGTTTTTCTTTCTTCTCCTTCGATCTCGCCCACCATTCATAACCATAATAGCCACCAAAACCAGCACCAAGGGCAATGACAATGATAAGAATAGTCACCAGTGTTCTTGTCCAATTTCGGGCTGGTGCTTCTTCGCCTCCCTTAATCTCCCCTTCTTGAATAGCTGTTGTGGTGGTTGTCGGAGCAGGTTTTAATTGCTCTGGAGCGGGTTGTTCTTCAACTGGTCCGCCAATTGCTAATGGCTGGGCAGCAGCTAAAAGAACTTTTTTCTCTACCTTAAAACTGCCAAGAGCAATTTCACCCGATTTATTGCCCGCCCTATCAGTAAAAACAACTTTTATTTGATGATCGCCAACTGGCACATTTTGAAAGGTAACTGACCAAAAACCAGTGGTATCATCAGCCACAGTTGTGATGATATAGGGCTCGGAGTAAAGAGTCACCTCTACCCCGCTACCCGGCTCAGTTGTACCAGCAACAGTAATATCAGTACCTTCTTGAAAAATTTGGTTGGAGGGATCCTGAGATAAACCAAGAAGGGATGGTGCTGTTGTGTCCAAAATAATAGATGCATTAGCACTACTCTCTTTTAGGTTCTCGTCTCGAACTTTGACATATATTATTTTCTCCCCATCACCAGAAGATAGAGTGAAATCAAAGTTGGCTTGATATGGTTGCCAACTTGCGCCGACAAAATTAGAATCTTTACTAACAATCATTTCGGAAACTTCCACGTTGTCACTTGCTTCAAGAAATAAATTTACAATCTGGTTATTAGTATATTGATCGCCATCATTGATTAAAAATTGAGTAATAATTGGATTTTGGCCGTCAATCCAAACAATATTGGAGTAAACTTTTAGACCAAAATCAGTGCCATCTGATGGTTTAACTTCTGCATACCAACTATCTTTCTCTATTAAATCAACAGCTAGAACAGAAAGTTTATTATCATAGCCAATCTGATGATTGCCTTTTTTATACCAGAGGATTTGTGTACCTGATTCTATATCTCCTGGGTCCGCGTCAATAAAGGTATAATGAGGATTATCCAAAGTAAGATCTACGCTGCCATCTGGATAAGGAGGTGTAATTAAAACATTGGAAACTTCTGGCGGACTATTGGAAATAGTAAGAGAAGCTGATGTCATTGGGGTACCATCATCTGTCCCATCGTTGGGAATGACTTCGACCGTTATTATATCCCCTTTATCTCCATTACCGGCAACTAATAAATTTAAAGTTGGATTGATTTCACCGGCAAGATTAACCCCACCCTTTTTCCATTGGTAGGAATAAGTAATAGCATCACCATCTTCATCATAAGATTCAGGCACAGCAGTCAAAACTGAATTTGTGTAGGCCGGCGATGGCGTAATTGTCACACTATCCATCACTGGTAATCGATTATAAGTAACAGACAGCCGAATGGAATCGATATAATAGTTAATTAGGTCTTCGTCTGAAACCTTATAATATCTTGCTTCAACATAAAAGCTAGTATCTTTTAATTGGTCCCAGGTCCAGGTCTGACTGTCACTTAAATCCCATGTAAAAGTCCAATCAGTCGGACGATCTCCAGCAATAAACATCGTCGGGTTACCGCCGGAAACATTCAATAATAATTTTAATTCATCATTGGTATAGGTGCCGTCATTATGGAATTTGATTTGAACTTTGAATTTTGAAATCTGACCTTCATTTGTTGGGACATTAAAATTTTTAGCTCGAACATATTCGTTCTCTTCATCTAAAATAGTATAGTTATTATCTATTAGCTTCACATTGTTAACAGAATTTCCAGTACCAGTTGCAGTCTGGGCATAGAATTCTTTAGTATACGAATTGGGCGCTGCCTTGGCAGATGCAGGATTTATCATCAAAACTGACAAAACAGAGGATAACGCTAAAACACCTGTCGTGAAAAAGTAAAACCATTTTTTTAACATTTTTTCTCTCCTTTCGCAACACCTTTTATTAATTATTTATAATCTGTTGCGTCCGCCGAAGCTTTAGCGTAGGCGGATAAATTTTATTCGTACATTTGTATTTATTTGTAATTCGTAGATTTTTATTTAAAAACGGTCAAGGTAATCCAAGGTTATGGTAGAAGAAAACGGAGATTTATCAAAACACCCCTCCAATTTTTCTTCCTACCATAGCTCTGACCTTGACCGCTAATGCCGCCCTAAGCGACCCTAACGAGATCTTCTAGCCATGAAAGGTAATTTAACCTTATAAAAAATAGTAATAATCATCAAGACCCTTTTTGAGGATAACCTGTGGAAAAACTCAATCGTTGCCGTACGAACGTACATCAACGATTTTCTATTCTTGATTTTTTCTTCTTCGTCTACTCAAAAGATAAAGATGAAGTAGAACTATTAAAAGTAATATTATAAGCCATATCCACCATGGCCAATTACATATAGACCATCTACCAATTATAGATTCTACTCCTTTCACTCCTTCTTCTATTTTTGTTGTAGTAGTTGTTGGGGCAACAATAGTCGTCGTTGTTGTAACTGCGCCACCGATAGTTACAGCTGCACCCAATCTTTTTATTCCTGTAGTTATTGTTGTAATTAACTGTTCACCGCCAGGAATTGTTGTCGTTGTTCCCCCATCCGATGGTGGAAAAGGCGATATTCTTGCTATAAAGCCAAATTTCATATCAAAAGTAATTTTTTTATTCTGCATATTATTGGGAATTGTTGGATCTAATTTTATGGTTAATGATAAATTGGTATCACCTGGTGGCAAAATGGCAATATAAACTTCACCACTAATAAGATTTGATAAATTTGATGAAAAACCAATTGCAGGACCCATAACATCTAAAATTAAATATTGGGTTAATCCTTGATCGCCGGTGATATCGGAAATCTGAATGCCTAAATCTTTATCACTTTTATAACTATTATTAATCATGATTTGTTTAGTGACTGGCTCCCCTGACCAATTGGGCTCAAAAAATATCGGCGCAGGTATACCTGGGTAATTGAGTGTAATCGTATCCAAGGATTGGGCTTTAGCCGGCGAGATAAAAATAAAATTTAATATTAAGATTACCCCCGCCATGATGATTTGGGAAATAGCTCTTTTTTTCATATTTACTCTTTACTTATGAGCCGGGCGTGGGGTTGGCTTGATCAATAAAGTCAGAGGCCTGATCGCTGTCGTGACCAATTGGTGAACGCTCAAGAGAATGTCCTTCAGTCACATCAAAGCAAGCAGGATTAAAAACAAAAGTATCACTACCATAATTCATTTGATCAATAATTTGTCCAGTTGAATCCTTTAGAATTACTCTATCACCGCTATTAGATAAACCATTGCCAATATTTTGGCCAAGCTCAATAATTTCAACACCACCTGGAACAGACCAATATAAACTCCAAGTCGAATGATCTTTAGAAATCAGGGCAAAACCATGGGCAGGAATTGATTTATTGGCGTTGATGGCTCGAGCAGTAGAATTATCAGTAATAGTCCAATCTTTCAAACTAACCGCTGTGTCGCCATTATTGTAAAGCTCAATCCATTCATCATTGGGTTCAGAACCTTTATCTCCTGCCACATCATAATAAACCTCATTAATAACAATCTGGGGTGGCGCTGGAGCTGCAGTTGTAGTAGTTGTTGTCGGCCAGGTACCAGTGGAAAATTGATTATTGGAAACCTCTGCCCGAGATGAATAATAGGCCTGGGTTGATAAACTAGAAATAGCCATAATTCCACCAATGACCATAATACTTTTTAATATTTTCATCTTACCTCCAGGGGGCTATTAATTTTTATTACCCTTTTCTTTTTCTTTTTTAACTCTTTTGCAATATTTAATATTTCATCATAAATAATGATTGTCCCCGGAATAACGATTAAAATAATAACTCCTGGTAGGGTTTTGGCAAAATTCATCGGATATCCTAAATAGGGAATTTTAAAAATTACTTTCCCAATAATTAAATTGGCTGGCACTTTATTAGAATCTTCGCTTGGGTTGGCATCACCTTTAGTTATAGCAAATTGTGTCCCGCCTACTTCTTGGGTTTCAATAATCCGATGGGTTGTTGTTTCTTGGGAAGTGGGAGAATTTTTGAAGGTAACAATATCATTGATTTTATACAAACTGGCTGGTTTAATAACAATTAAACTACCAGTTTTGATCTTGGGCTCCATACTGCCTGACATTACTGTTAAAAGTTTATAGTTGCCGGGAATAGGAATTTTTGACGAGAGGGCAAAGAGAGCAAAAATAATAACTATTATATATAGAATGTAAGTAATTATTTGAAAAGGATTAATTTTCTTTTTCTTTTTGGGCATTCAAAAACCTAGTTGAGCCGCCATCTGGCGGCTCTCAAGGATCATGAATTATGGTCTGTGAGGATTGTAGGCATCAACAACTAAATCGAAGGTGGTGCTTTTACCTTGCAATGAATCGCCAGCGCCAATAGGCAGTTCAACATCCAAAGTCATAGTGAAGGAATTACCTGGGATTAAATCAGGATGAGCCCCCCACTGAGTTGCATGCAGAATATCACCTGTCAATCCATTTAAAGGACCATCATAGACAGTGCAACCTTTGCCCGGAACAAAGACTACGCCAGGATTGGAACAACCACCCCAACCAGCATTGGCATATAACTTTGCATTTAAAGCATCATAGAGAATGCTATCTCCTGCTGTCATTACTGTTGATGTTGCTAATTCTTTAGCCGGCAAGGTACTTGGGCCAGCAAACCAAGGTAGTCCATAATTTTGGAGTGTAAAAACTTTTGTTACTGAATCGCCCGGTGCTTTATTACTAACATTGAAACCAGCAATACTTGCACTACCATTGATTCTAATTTCTAATTTTCCCGTTGCAAAGGTATTGCCAGCAACTGATGCAGAACTCCTAAATACTGACCAAGTAGCACTAACTGTTAAGGCCGCAACTGCCCCAATGATGGCTAAACTTTTTAATATTCTCATATTTTTTCCTATCTCTAGTTATGCTTATATTGTGGCTTGATCGACCAGATGATATTCAAGCCATATGAAATACTGATAAAATAATGTCATTTTAGTATTTTAAACGCATTTTTACACTACTTAATAAAAAAGTACCCGTCAAGCCGGGTTTGTTGATATCCTGTGGAAAAAGCCAATCGTTGGTAAACGGACGATTTTGACGATTTTAAGGATTAATTTGAGAACCTAAAACAGTTTCAGCGGCATTAGAAATATTTGATAAAATATAGGGACGTTTAGTGCCAAACATTTGAACAATAACAGTAGTCTCCCTGCCGTCAAATTCACCCTTAACAGCAGCAATAGCAATATCATGATAGCGAGGATTTAAGATATTGGCTTTATGGGTAGGACTTTCCATCCAGGCCTCTGTTACTGCTTGATAATCATTAAAGCCAATGGCTAAGTTTTCACCGGCATATTCATAGTCATAGCCAGAAGATAAGATAAATTGCCAAGGAGTTGTTCCATTGGGAGAATAATGATCAAAATATTGCTTTTGAAAAATATCCTCTGCTTTAGTCACAGCAGCTTGATAAAGTTGAGGATCGAAATTTAAAGATTGGAGACCAGATTTTAGACGCTCGGCATTTGTTAAGGCAATTAGAGTGCTTTCATTAGCAGGAGCCTGAGCAGAAACCACAGGGGCATAAGGAGGATTAAAAACAACTAATGCCAGTGTTACACTAGCAACTAAAAACAAAGAGAGCTTTAACCATCTAATTTTGGGAGTAACTTTCCCCTCCATTTTTTCCCTCCTGGCTCTTTTCCCCCGACCCCCCTATCCATGGGGGCTTCCGCCCCTCTGGTCTCCTCTTGCCTCGCTTCGCTCGGCAAATAGGTAGGTCATCCTCAACGGGGGAAAACTCGCATTATATTATCTTCTACTATGTAGGGTACTTACTTAATGTACGTTCGTATATTAAGCATTATGTAATTTAATTATAGCAGAAAATTGACTAATTGTCAATGTACGAACGTAAGATGAGTAACTGTTAAGAGATCTTTTCCTGCAATTGTTGTCTTAATCTTTGAGTCTCTCCCACTATTGAATCTTTTTCTTCTTCGGATATACTACCCTCATTAAGTGCCTCTAATATTTCTCGTTCAGCTAAAGAAATTGTTCCTTCTATCAAATTTATATCGAATTTTCTCAATTCGGGGCCCTGAATTTTTCTCTCAATATTAACAAGTAATTTTTGAAAATATGAATAATCTCTTGGTGAAATTGTTGGTTCTTGTTCTGACATTTTTAATTTCCTGGGGGTAAGGATGGATTTGAACCATCGACCTACGGCTTATGTTGCGCTTTAGCGCATATATATGCTACAAGCTATTTTGGTGCTCTATTCTTAAAATAGTTCGAACGCATTTCGCCGCCTGCGGCGGCGACGGCAAGCCCCCCAAAATTGAGCGGCTTCGCCGCGATCTTTGACAATTCCAAGTTTTTCTATGAGTTAATCATAACTCATTGCAGTAAATTTTTTTGTACTTTTAAAAAAACGCTAACTCTTTAAAGTTAGCGTTCGGATTCGACATTCATTCGGATTAGTCCTTGAGTGATTCCTGTATAATTGTTTGAATTTCGTCGTCTGGCACCCAAGATTTACTAAACCGGTTTTTCAAAAGATCTTCAACATTCGCATAGCTGTGTCGAAGAAAACGCAAGGCAGTGATAAGCCCACTACGATCTGTATTTATCTTTCTGTGATATGCTCGTAAAAGGTCATAAACGACATGAGGTTCACATTTTGGCTTCGGATTTCCTTGGACTTTTGCAATGAACACCTGAATATCACTCCTTCCATCACGAATGGCTGCTATTGTTCGATGCATGCCGTCTAGCACCTTGTATTTTTCATTCTCATATCTCACAAGGATTGGAAGGTCTTCAAATACTGCTCCCGAAAAAAGCTCGACAATAGACGAGTCAGTATTAAGTAATTCACGTAGCTTCTGCGGAGAACGCTCGCATTTATCAATTACTATCACGTTCCATTTGGGGTTTGTTCTAGTGAGCCAAAGAGCATCAAGTGGCAAGGTTTTCTTGCTCCATGCAACATTTTCATCAGTGATATAGTCGGCAATCCAATTCATAGCAGCGCTACAATGAGTTATCAATTTCTCCAACGGCTGCTGTGAGGAATTAACTTTTTCTTGAATATGTCGAATTAAATTGTTAAGAAACTCCGAATCAGGAAAATTTGTACCTTTAATTTTGTTCATACAATTACCTCCTATGAAAAAATTTTCTTTTACTTTGAATTAAATTCAAAACAAAACCGCCAACTGATTTTTTCGCCCAAAATTCCCTACAATTTGGTCGCCGAGCGAAGCGAGGCGAACCAACGAAATTTGACTTTTCCTTACTGGTGCGCACGGCAGGATTCGAACCTGCGACTACCACCTTATAGCGCTTTAGCGATATATCATCAAGGGACTGGTGGGACCGGATGGATTCGAACCATCAACCGCCTCCTTATAAGAGAGGTGCTCTACCATTGAGCTACGGTCCCTTGATGTTATAAGAACCTGTCTCGCTGCGCTCGTCAGAACCTTGATTTCTTCCGCCTTCGCGGAGCGAAATTAAGAGTGGTGCTCTACCGCTGAGCTACGTGCGCTTGTAGTAATATAAGAGTGGTGTTCCCTCCGGGCCTTCGGCCCTCTGGGCCGGAGGCTAACCACTGAGCTACATGCCCATATAATCTGAGTTCAATTATAATAAAAATTTATCCTTTTTTCAACCAGAAAGTTAGATCTTTCTCAAATTTTTTTTCAGATATTTTACCAGAATGATTGCTAATAACATTATTGCCTTCAATAAATAAGTAGGAGGGTAAACCCATAACATGATATTGCTGGGCTAATCCTGGATTTTTTGTGATATCAATAATTTGATGTTTTAATTTACCATATTTACTACATAATTGTTTGATCAAACCGGTCTGAGATCTGCATATCGGACAATGAGGCGAGATAAATTCCATCAATATTTTCCCCACCAAACCCTCCTTAATTTCAACTGACTATATTTTACTACAGTTTGGGCTAAAGACCAAAGACCAAATAACAATCCACTATATATTATATCACCACTTAAACTATTTCTAAAGAAAGGCAAGGCCATCACATAACAATGGATTAAACCGGGCAGTGTCTTGAGATATAGAGGTGTAAAAGCCCAAACAGCAAGATTAGTAACAATAAAAAATATAATTGAACCAGTGAGACAGGCTGGCAGAAGATAATACCACTTTCTCTTCCCCGCCCATCTGCCTAACATCATCATTATAGCAAAACCGCCATAGACGCAAACCATCACCTGCCAACTATAAAAGCCTAAAAATATATCAGAAATAAACAGGGCCAAAAGGGGTACAATTAATCCTTGCCAACCTTTAATTTTTGCTCCGGAAAAAAGAGCCAAGGCACCAATTGGTGCAAAATTGGCAGGATGAGGTAGAAAGCGCAAAACTATTCCAAAAAATATAAAAGCATAAATTAAAAAAATTTGTGTATTATTCTGGAGAACTTTATTTTTCATTTAAAATGATTCTAAACGCCATTCTATCGTATCACCACTTTTAGTTTGGTAGGCATCAGCACCTACTTCTGATAGTTGTCCATTAATATAAAAAGACCAAAATTGATCTGTGGTTGCTTTTTGGCCATCAATAGAAATGACCATCTCACCGAAAGAATATTTTTCTGTTTCAACTTTATGGGTAGCCTGTAAAAGTTCAAGGGCTGTTTTGCCCTCTTGGCCTTGATAACTGACAGCATTGCTTGGCGCCTGTACAACTTGTGTTTGTGTGCCTTTGATTTCACCTTGATTTGTCGGCCAGGTTTTAATTTTGCCAATACCAGCAGTCGTCCCCCAAGCTATTAAACCAAAAGCAACTAACCCGATAATAACCGATGTCCAAGATGATTGGTTATTATTTTTTGCCATATTGTCTCCTTTCTTTTTAATAATCTATTCCTTTTTTTGCTTTTTGACCTTTAGCAAATGAATGTTTAATTTTGTGGCATTCAGTTACAACATCTGCTATTTTTTCTATTTTAGGAAAATTTCCTCGACCTGTCAAAATTATATCAGTTTTGGCAGGAATATTTTGTAATAAATCTAAAACTTCATCTATAGTCAATAACCGACCAGAAATTGCTCCCAAGATTTCATCTAATATTATAAGCTGATATTTTTTAGATTGAACTGCCGATTGGGCTTTTTTAAAGCCATTTTCTGCGGCTAGACGATGCTTCTGCATAGATAATTTATCCCCTCTTATGCCCACAAATCCTTTGCCAGCTAAAATTATCTTTATATTTTTAAGGTATTTAGCGACTGCTTTATGCTCTCCACACTTTTTTTTCTTAATAAATTGAATTATAGCAACCTTTTTCCCCCAACCAACAGCTCGCAGAGCTACCCCTAAGGCAGCTGAAGTTTTTCCTTTACCATCACCTTTAAATATTATTAACATACTAACCACATTTAGAATAACCACAGTTGGGACAAGAAAAACAACCTTCGCTAAATTTCATAGCAGAACCACATTCTGGACAAAGAACATCACCTTTTTGCTCAGCCATATTTTCTGGCACAGGCAGAACTGATGTTAATTTTTGTTCCCATTGTAATTTTAATGTTGATTTTTTTTGGATATAACGCTCTAATGCCTTGCCAATAGCATCTGGACACGATAAAATCAATTCGCCATTTTGCCAAACTGGGTTTGGCCCCCGAATGCCTTTAAGATGATCAATAATTTCTGCTACCTCAATACCGGAGCGCAAACATAATGATATCAATCGGCCAATCGCCTCTGAAAAAGAAGAAGCATCGCCGCCTGATTTACCAATGGTGGCAAAGACCTCAAAAGGCCCCTTATTATCTTCATTGACTGTAACATAAACATTACCAAGACCAGTGGGAATTTTTTCTGTTGAGCCATAAAGAATAGATGGTCGCTCTCGCGGGACATGGGGTGGTTGGGCTAAAGGAGGTTCAGTTGGAGATGGTGTGCCTTTAGTTAAAACTTGCTCCCGTCGACAACCATCACGAAAAACTGTGATTCCTTTGCAACCATGTTTATAGGCTAAAATTAAAGCATCTCTGACGTCATCTTCGGTTGCATTATTGCGAAGATTAATTGTTTTAGAAACACCGCTGTCAATAAATTGCTGAAAGGCAGCCTGCATTAAAACATGCTGAGTGGGACTTATTTGATGAGCGCAAACAAATAATTTCTTAATATGATCAGGGATTTGAGAAGAATCTTCAATTGTTCCCTTTTGAACAATCTCCTCCATCAATTCTTTAGAATACCAACCCTCTTTTTTCGCCAGTTGTTCAAAATAAGGATGAACATAAATCAATTTTGTTCTATCCATGACTGTCTTGGTAAAAGCCACCGCATATAATGGTTCAATTCCGGACGAACAATCAGCAATCATAGAAATTGTACCAGTTGGGGCAACGGTGGTGGCAGTGGCATTACGCATCGATTGTTTTGGGGCATAGATAGAATCTTTCCAGCTTGGAAAATTACCTCTTTTCTTAGCCAAAGCCATTGAGGCAGCTATTGCCTGTCTTTGAAAAAAATTGGCAATTTTTTTAGCAGTTTGCAGGGCCAAAGGTGAATCATAGGGAATACCAATATATAAAAGTAAATCGGCAAAGCCCATAATGCCTAAACCAATTCGCCTGTTGGCACAAGTTGTTTTGGCGATTTGGGAAATAGGGTAATTGTTGACATCAATAATATTATCCAAAAAGTGAACTCCCTGCCAAATAATTTCTTTCAATCTTGTCCAATTAATTTTATGATTATCAACAAAATTGGCTAAATTAATTGAACCCAAATTACAAGAATCATATGGCGGAAGAGGCTGTTCTCCGCAAGGATTAGTCGCTTCAATCTCTGAAATTTTTTTGAGAGGATTTAATTGATTTATTCGATCAATAAAAACTAATCCTGGATCACCGGTCAGCCAAGCCTGATGAACAATTTCATCAAAAATTTGCTTAGCAGGAATTTCTTCAATTATTTTTTTATCGCGGGGATCTCTCAAGGCAAAAAGGCTATTATTATTAAGCGCTTTCATAAATTCGTCCGTTACCGCCACAGAAATATTAAAATTGCGCATTTGATTTAAATCTTCTTTGAATTTAACAAATTCTAAAATATCGGGGTGATCAATTCTTAAAATTCCCATATTGGCACCACGGCGTGTCCCCCCTTGTTTTATTTCTTCTGTGGCAGAATCAAAAATTCGCATAAATGAAACTGGACCTGAAGCAACGCCAGCAGTTGATCCAACCATTGATCCTTTGGGTCGCAAACGAGAAAAACTAAAACCGGTACCCCCGCCTGATTTATGAATTAATGCCGCCTCGGTAATAGCTTGAAAAATTTCTGGAATAGAATCGCCAATTGGTAAGACAAAACAAGCAGAAAGTTGTCCTAAAGATCGGCCGGCATTCATCATCGTAGGAGAATTGGGAAGAAAATCTTTACCAACCATCATCTGATAAAAAATTTCTTCGGTTTTTGTGATATCTTCTTTTTTGGCTTTATAATTTTTATCTGCCAAGGCAACAGCTTTTGCCACCCTTCGGAAAAGTTGTGCTGGAGATTCTGTGGAATTTTTATTTTCATCTTTTTTCAGGTATCGACGTCGAAGAACCTCTAAAGCATTATCTGAAAAATTCAAATTTTCATTGATTTCTTGTGACTCAGCCTCTTGAAGGAGATCAAAATCAAGTATTTCTTTTTTTATCTTAGATTTTTTAGGAGATTTTTTTTGAACCATTAATCCGTCTATTGTGATCGATTTAGTATCCGCAAAGCTTTTTTAAAATCAGATAAATTTTCAAAAGTAGAATAGACTGATAAAAAGCGCAAATATGCTACTTCATCCTTTCGCTGAAGTAGTTTTAATACTTTTTTTCCGATTGCCTCTGATTTAATTTCTTTTTTACCTCGAGATAATATCTCTGCTTCGATTTTATCAACCATTTTTTCCATTTCAATTTCAGTAATTGGACGTTTGCGACAGGCTTTTTTAATACCTGATAAAACTTTTTCTCGTGAGAAATTTTCACGACTTCCGTCTCTTTTAATAATGATAATTTCAACAGGTTCAATTTTTTCAAAAGTTGTAAAGCGATTACTACAGGAAAGACATTCCCGTCGGCGTCGGATTACTCTCCCCTCTTCATCATCGCGGCTATCTATAACTTGGGTTTCACCTTTTTGACATTTTGGACAGATCATAATTTGCCTCCGGCAAATTGCAAATGGCTTATGGCATATGGCTTATAGTGGATCCTCCAATTGCTATATGCTATATGCTCTCCGCCTTGGGCGGAGCGCCCCTCCCTAACCTCGCCCACCTACGCTCTTGATACTTCACTCGGATTATTCATCCGTGTTTTGTTCAGGATGCTTCGGCGGGCGAGGATGGGATCCCTGACCACAAGATCTTGTGTCGTAGTTTAATGCTAATCCCCATAATTTGTGGTGTCAATGCCTTAGTTTTCCACAGGACAAAACAACCATTGACTATAAAATTATTCTCATTCATTGACTATCTAACTATCAAATGATATTATTTAATTATCAACAATCTATCCTCAAGGGGGAATGGAAAGTGGAAAAAATCATCGTTTGGTCTTCCAATATTTGGCTACGATTGAAACGATGGCGGAGATTACTACAAATCCAAGCTGCCAATTGTCAACGGATGCGACAGATGAGAAAATAAAATAGAGAGGCAATCCTTAAGGACCGACGGGTGGCAGAAGAGCTTTTTCTCTATTTCCTAACTCATCCTGATGAAGGAGATCCTCTGGTTCTCGAACGTGCCCAAAACTATGCTCCTCCTCATATTCTAAAACAAGCCCAAAGAATCCTGACCCAAAAACAATCATAACTCCCCACCCTCCTCCATCACCCGCCTGTGCTAAGGCGGGTTTTTGTAATGCTTAGTTCACGTACGTACATTGACAATTACGGGTTTTTGTGCTATAATTAAATTAAGATGAAAAAGGAAGGGATTGTGGTTAAAGCCGCAAAATCTATTAAAATTAAAAAGGTTAGAGAAAAAAAATTAAAAAGGAAGGGTATTGTACTCGTTTCCATTTTAATTGGCGTTCTCTCTTCTCTTACAATTTTGGCTGGCTCTTATTTCGGCTACGGTGTTTTTTATAAAGAAAAGTTTTATCCCGGCACAAAAATTTCTGGCCAAGATATTAGTGGTCTTACCAAAAATGAGGCCAAAGTAATGCTGGACAATCATATTTCTAAACAAAACGAAAAAGGTATCACCATCAAAGCTGAAGAACAAAACAAAACTTACAAACTTGAACAGCTCGGTTTTGCTTTTCAAGTGGAAAAATCAATTGATAAAGTTTTTATTGAAACCCATCTAAACAAAGCAATGCCTAAATGGCCGGCAATTGAATCTCTTTTTTCTGATCAAAACTATCCCCTGGCCTATGAGCTTAACTCTGACAAATTAAATACTGTAATAAATGAGATGGCTTCTACTTTTCAAAAAGACGCTGTCAATGCCAGCCTCAATTATAAAAATGGTGATTTTGTTTTTGCCCCATCTGTCACTGGCTGGGGCATCAATAAAGATGAAGCTAAAAATACTATTGTTAAAAATTTAGAAAACGGCGCTTTTGACAAACCGATTATTTTAACCGCCCAAAAACTGGAACCTAAAATCACTAAATCCGAGCAAACCCAAAAGGCCAAACAAACTGCTCTGGCTTGGACCAAAACTTCCATTTCCTTAAATTTTGAAGATAAAAATTTTTCTCCTACTGCTTCTCAAATTGCCGGCTGGATTGTCTTTGCGGAAAAAAATGGCGAGCTTTCTCCGGCAATCTCTGATGGTCAAATAATTGGCTATATTAATTCCATTGCCAAAAAAATTGACATTGCGCCAACTGACAAAGAAATTTTGCAAACCACCGGTCAAGTAATTCAGGAAGGAAAAAATGGTCGCGGTATAAATCGTGGGCAGGCATTGGCCGATATTAAAAATGCCCTCAATAAAAATTTGGGCGGTGGCGAACAAAACGGAGCCGTTATTGCTCTAACAGTTGAGGAAAAACCCTTCAAAGAAAAAAATGTCTTACCTGATGATGTGCCCATACCGGGCCGATATCCTGGCAAATACATTGACATTGACCTCTCAAGCCAGCTTTTAACTTTGTTTGAAGGAAACAATCTTATCGCCAGTTATAAAGTTTCCACTGGTAAATGGAGCATGCCCACCCCTATTGGTGAACGCCATGTGGTGGAAAAAACACTACGGGCCTATTCTGCCAAATATCATCTTTGGATGCCTTATTGGAATGGTATTGGTGGCGGATACGGAGTTCATGAACTACCTGAGTGGGGCAATGGTGTTAAAGAAGGAGCCAATCACTTAGGCATTCCTGTTTCTCACGGTTGTGTTCGTTTAGGTGTCGGCCCGGCTGAGCATGTCTACAACTGGGCGGATATTGGAACCCCGGTTGATATTCATAAATAATTATTCTTTTTTCCCCTCAATTTATTGAGTCCTATTCCAATATTCCCTTCACCTTGTCCCAACCTTGGAGATCAAATTTAATTGTCTGACTTTGAATATATTTTGCCGAGGGCTGGGATTGAATTTTAATTAAATTATAAAGAAAATGTCCTATAAAAAAGCTAATAATCAAAATAATTATTGCTACTAAAATCCAAAGTGCTCGAAAAATTCCTTCCTTTATCAATGTTGGCTTCATTTTAACTCCTCTGTTGATGTAGCCGTAGTTGAGGTTGAAGAAGAAGTTGTGATATTTTCAGTTTTTTGCAAATATAATTTTGCTTTGATTGTAGCCTGACCTTCTTTTTGTAAGGATTGTGAAGAGGAAAGTTCTATTTTTTCAATTTTAATGATATAAGGCAGTGATTGAAAACTGCCAAGATAGCTAACAAAATTTGATAAATTGCCCTTCAGGGTTAATTCAAAGCCAATGGCTGAAGTATTTTTATCAGTTGTTTCTTTTTCATCAAATTTCAATATCTGCTCTACCCCGCTTTTAGTTGATATCTCCTCCAATTTACCAATAAAACCAGTCAAATCATCTTTGGAGACTAAGGCGCCCTCAACGGTTGGAAAATCACTTTCAATTTTTGCCCAATCATCTTGTAGGGTTTTGCCCTGATTTTCACGTTTTTGCAAAACTAAAATCATTGCTTTTTTTTCAGAAAGAATCCGGGCTTTATTTTGTAAAAATTTCATGCCCTGCCATAAAAGCAGACCGAAAATAATAAAAAGTAGAATTATTTTAATAGCTGTAAAGAATGCGATTTGATTCAATGTTTTAGTTTGATTTTCAGTTTGAGTGTTCATTTTTTTAAAAAGTATGATTATGATCCGCCAGTTGGCGGAGATGTCATTTTTTATTTTATAAAAAAGACAGGAATGAAATGTATGTCATTTTTTAGGATAAAGATTAAAAATAAAATTGATATTTTCTGATAAACCTAAAGCAGACGGCGGCAATTCGATTTTTTGCCAAAAATTAGAATTGGTTAAATTGTCTTTAAAGGAAAGTAGCGCTTCCCGATTATCAGCAAAACCACCTACTGTTATTGGCTCAGATGGGGTGGGCCAACCAATTTTAGTTAAATTAATACCAGCAGATAATTTTTTTTCAATTTGAGTAATATAAGAAGTGGGATTCATGCTCTCTTTTTGAATTGTTTGCCACAATGTGATTCTTTCGTTGAAAAGTTTTGCCTTATCTTCCAAGTCACCCATCGATACAATAGGTAGAGGTTTTAAACTCAGCGTTTGTAAAACACTATCAGATTGAGAGATTAATTGAGTGAAATAAAAATATACTGCCCCAAAAGCAAGAAGATAGATGATGCCAAAAAATAAAAATATATTAACAATATTGCGAGTAAAATGAGCAACTTTTTTAATTTCATACGATTGACGAGAACCCAATGGCAAAAGCGATAAATTTTTATCTTCCTTGGGATCAATTAAACCGCGCAGAGCCGATCCTAGTGCTGGCCAGAATTTATCAGGCAAGTTTTTAACAAGATCATTTTCTAGATTTTGAGTTTCAAATCTTTTGCCAAGTGTCCCTAATTGTGAAGATAGATTCAAAAAATAGCATTGTTTAATTTCTGTCTGGGCTTCAGTTTCATAAAAATCAGCCAAATTATTAATAGCTTTAGAAATATCAACTGATTTGATTAAATTGGAAAAACCTTTGACAAATCGAAGCCCGTTTTGATAAATAGCACCATCTAAATTTACACCCTCACCTTTTACAACTAAATATGGCGATTCAATTTTTGGCAAAAGACGCTCTAATCCAATTGACCAATTTTCAAAAGCCAAAGGAACAAAATGGATCTGTAGCAGAGCATTTAAATAATCGTCAGCTACTTTTTTTTGTACTGCTAAAATCAAAACTTCATTATTGCCTTTTATAATAGTGGAGGGAGGCAAAACTTGCCAATCATAATAGGCATCATCTGGTTTAAAAGGCAGATATTGGGCGATATTGGTAGAGATAAGTCCGGCAATATCTTCAGAAGTTAAAAGCGGAACACTTTGAGTTTTAACAAAAAGAGGCGAACTTGGCAAAGATACAACAATATAGCGTGTTGCTCTAATCCGACGCAAAATATCAGAAGCTACTTTCTGAAAAATCTGGGCATTAATTAATTTTCCGCCAGTAATAGTTCCTTCTGGCAGTTTTTGCTCTAAATATTTTTCAACTCGAATCTTACCAGTATTTACAACTACTACAGCGCGCAGATATTGATCAGTTATCTCAAGCCCGGTTGAGCGCATATTTGCCCCTCCTGCAATATTTTGTTATACCAGACACACTCCGCTATGCTCCGTGTTTCTGGCGCTTCCTGTTCCTCCAGAGTTCCCAACTCTGGCAGTTCACAGGAGCGCTGTCTTCCAAGTATATTTATTCGCTAATCTTATACGATATTATATCTATCTTTCCCTGTGGATCTCTGGAAACGACTGCCTGAATTTTTTTGATACTTTTAGAATATTCGCAATTAGAATTAATAGTGGTTTGGCCACTTGCTGGATTATCTTTTAAGACTTCAACTTTAATTGTACCATCTAAAGATATAGCTGGCAAAGTGTAACCAGTTGATGCATAGTTAGCGTCTCTTGTTAATTTCATTAGGGCATCATCAATACCACTTTGGGCGGAAGATAATGATTTTTGAGAATAAGAATAAGAACTGCCAATAAGAGCCTGGCTGGAAACAGAGGAAATTAAATATAATGCGGCAGCAACAGAGGCAAAACCGACAATAATTACTGAAACAAGTAAAGCTTGTCCTTTATTCTTTATCATCTTCCTCTCGGTAAAACACTAAATTGATTAGATAAGGTAAAATTATTTTGCACTGATGTAAGGGTAATTTGTACCTGAATTGTCGAAATAGTGGCATTCTTAATCTCGCTAAAATTCAGATTAGTCACTTTTATGCCAGTTGATGTTAAAGGTTCAAAAGCACCGCCCGTTTTAAAAAGTTCTAAAATTTTAGGATCCGCATCTGATAATTTGTAGATAGATTGCACGCCAGCTTTATCAGTAATCTCCAGTTGTGAAGGATTGGAAATAGAAAAAGAAGTAGCATTTGTTATATCCAAAGAAATTTTATCGGCTATTTGACGCATATCTTGCAGGATTTGGGAATTTTGTTTATTTTGACTTTGGCCCCGCAGCGTAACAGAAACCAAGGTCACAATTAAAAGTAAAACAACACTCATAATGCCAAGATAGATGATGAGTTCTATGAGGGTGATGCCAGAACAATTTTCAATTTTAAATTTTGCAATTTTCATTGAATTAATTAATTTTCAATTTTAAATTTTCGTAATTTGATCTATCAAATTTGGTCGCGAAGCGAATATTTTGCATTTTGCATTTTGATTTTTACATTATATTTATGGTGAATAATTAATGATAATTTCATCCACTTGGGGACTTTTGGTTTGGTCAGGGGTTTCTAGCCGCAGTTTGTAGCGGAGGTAGCGCTTGTTGTAAAAAGTGGAACCAGTGAAAATATAGGAAGGAGAGAGAGAATAAGAGGAACTGGTGGTGCCATCAGGACCCCAATACTGCCAGGGGCCGGTGGAATTGTCAGAGGAAGCCAGCTGCCACAAAATTTTTCCGCCATTGGGATTGCCGGTAAAACTTAAAGTGTTAAAACCAGAGGGGTTACCAGTGTCAAAAATGCTGGAGATAAGCTCACCGTTAGGAAAATAATTGCCGCCAGTTAAAACCTCTTGGGTCATTTTGAAACCGGCCAGGTCGCGAAAAGTCTCTGTTGTCCAATTGGTGCCGGAATTGGCGGAATAAACAAAGTAAGATGTGTCTTTATCAAAGGTTGGCGGGATGGCCCAGGGCTGGTTTGGGGCAGTGTCAACTTTAACTTGGTAATAACGAGTACTCCTGCTGTTGGGAGATTTTAGGTAGATATAATAGGTTTTGCCGGCAGAAAGTACGCGGGGAGTAGTAAAGGTATAAGTTCTATAGCTGTAAGTAGTGGTGACTTGGCTGGGCAGGGCCAAAGTGCCTTCTTCAATGGTTTGGTTGTCGGTTTGGTTGTATAAAACAATATAAAGACTATCAGCTGGCTGTTGGTTTGTCCGGTTAATATAAAAAGAAATGTCCTTGACCGTCACATCTCCGCTAATATTAAAACCTTGACCGTAAAAATTGGTGCCAAAAATATTGCGGGTTTCGCCGGTTTCATAGGGGTTGCCGTAGGTGGTGGTTTCATTTTCCAAAAGAAAGAGAGGCTGGCGGGACTGAATGCTCCAGCTGGTGCCATTAAACCACAGAGTATCAGAGGCAGAATCAGTGGAGCAGTCATAGGGGTATAAATTATTGTCCGGTAAAGTCCCCCGCAAACTGATGTTGCGACTTCCACTAATAGAGCCTGATCGGTATTGGACTACGAGGTGGTAGATACTGCCGGCCTGGAGGTCAACTGGTTCTAAAAGATTAATTTTTTGCCAGCCGAGGGCTGGGGGAGAAATATCGCCGTAACCCCTTTGAGTGGGACCAAGAAATGTTCCGCCAGGATTGCCGGCGTTGTCAGCCTGGAGACCAACGCGGTAAGTGGGAGGCGAGCGCCGGGCTTGAATGTAAATATAGACGGCCTTGACTTTTTGGCTGGTTAGGGAGGTAAATCGCATTGATTGTTTGTAGGTAGAGGCGGAAAGAGTGCCCAGCGATACTGTTGAATCAACCAGAAATTGGTTGCCATAGATTTTACTGCCTACGCCAGTTTGCTTGGCTAAAACTAAACTGCCAAGAGTGGTTTGCCAATCCATATTGGTGGCAGAGGAAAAACGGCTGGGGTCTAACCAATTATCCTGGCCGGCTCCCCCGCTCCAGTTGGTCTGACTCCAAAGGGCATTTTTATTGCGGGAGATGAAAAAAATAAGTTTGGCTAATTCTTGTTGAGCTGAAACTTTGGCGATAATCTTCAAAGTTGAAGGATCTTCATAGCCGCCAGTTGCTACAATATCGCCTTGACCATTTTGCCCGCTTCTGGAAAGAGAGGAGATAAAAATTTCGCGAGAAAAATCTTGCCCATCAAGCATAGTATTTTTATCGGCCATATCAGAAGTTAATGTCCAACCAGAAGGAGATTTATTTAAATAATAAGGTATATCGCGAGTAAGTTTATATAAAAAAGAATAATTAGAGTCGGCAATTGACTCTATTGCCTCTTTTCCTTCTTGGGCTAAACCTTGTGCCTGTAATTTTTTATCCAAATTTTTAGTTTGAGTTAGAAAATTTGAGGCTGGAATAATAGCTAAAGTTAAAAGTGCTCCCACCCCTATTCCAATTAAGGCCTCGACCAATAGCTGCCCAAAATTGAATCTTGAATTGTGAATTATGAATAAAGAATTTTTATTCTTCATAATTCCTCATTCTAAATTCATGATTCTATTCATTCGCTGATTCTTCCATTTTTATCAATATAAATTATTTTTGATGAGTTTTGATAAGTAAAAGAAAAAGTGCCAAAATTATCAGTCTCTCCTGAATTTTTTTTGAAGATAATATCGCTTGAGCCTGAGGGTGTTAATTGAATAGATGAAATTGTCGAGCCAGTTGAAAAACGATGGATCTGATTAGTTTTATCTGAAGAATTATACAAACTGCCAGTAAATAAGACAATTTTATCAGTTTCTAAATGTACTCCCCAATTTTTATCATCGAAACTGGCCATGGCTTTTGACTGAGCGAGTCTTAAATAGGAAATTATATCGGCGCTTCCCGATTGCATTTCAATATTTTTACCAAAGGAAAGAAAATTATAGGCAATTAGACCTGATAAAATGCCAACAATGGTCACTGTAATAATTATCTCGACCAAAGTTAAACCAGTCTTCTTCATTTAAATTTCGCTCCGCTTTCGAAATTCAAGCTCCGCTTAATTTTGTAAAAAATCAAACTTGTTTCATTTTGAAGAAATCAAGCTTCATTTAAATCTTCCCAATCAACTGATAAATTGGCAAAATCAAAGAAAGCGCAATTCCACCAATAAGTGCTCCTATTAAAAGCAACAAAATTGGTTCAATCAAAGTAGTTAGTTGTCGTACTGTGCTATCAACTTGTTCCTGATAATAATCTGATAATTTATAGAGACTATCCTCTAATTTGCCGCTTTTTTCTCCAACGCCCACCATACTTGTTAAAAGAGATGGGAAATAATGTGGCTCTTTTTTAAAGGCATTAGCCAGTGATACGCCTTTGGCAACCATCTGTTTAACAAGCACTAATCGTGTTTGATATTCTGGTTGAGAAATAGCAGTTGCAGTTATATCTAATGCTTCAACAATTGGTACGCCGGCCTGTAAGAGCCCACCTAAAACTATAGACAGCCGTGCCAGTTGAGTGTTGCGCAGCAGTGCCGAAGTCCAGGGCAAACGAATTAAAAGTCGCTGCAATTGCCGGCGGAGAAATGGTGAGGTAATAATAAAGATTAAAAAACCAATAATTATAATAAAAATAATAAAACTTAAAATTTTATGAGAAGAAATAAAAACCGATAGGGCGATTAAAAATCTTGTAAACCATGGCAGATCAATACTCATATCTGCAAAGACACTCTCAAGGCGCGGTACGACAAAACCCAGCATTAAAAAAATCACACCGGCTGTACCAAACATCAAAATAATAGGATAAGTTAATGAACCCTTAATTTTGCTGTATAATTCGTTTTCTTTCCGCAGTTGCAAAGATTGATTAGCTAGTGTCTCCTCTAATTTGCCAGCTGCTTCACCAGCCTGGAGAACATTAACTAACACTGGTGAAAAAGAATGAGGATAGCGGGCAAGACCATGAGAGAGGGTTTGCCCATTTTCCACATCTTTTTTCAGAGACAGCATGATGTTTTTAAGTGTTGAATTTTGACAATCTGCCGCTAAAACATCAAGTCCTTCAGCCAAACCAATACCAGAGGAAAGTAAAACTGATAGATTAGTAAAAAAATCCTCTTTTTCCTTAATCTTTATCCGAGATAAAAAAGGAATACGAGTCCTTTTTAAAAAAGAAGTCTGCTGGGTAATACTAATAACTATAAGGTTTTGAGAGGCTAGTTCTGTCAGCAGTGTTTGTTTATCTTGGGCTTCCCGTTGACCTTTTTCAATTTGGCCAGATTGAGTTGTAGCAGTATAAGAAAATAAAGGCACGTTCCCTCCCCCGATATACCGTCGGGGTCGGTCAAATTTAAAATTTAAATCTTAAAACTTAAATCAACAGCGGAAAAGAGAAAAGATTCTTTTTTGTTTTAACTTGTTCTTTTACCTTTTGCCTTTTAACTTTTAAGTTATTTACTCCCTTGTCACTCGTAAAACTTCTTCCAAAGTTGTAATACCAGCTTCAATTTTTCTAATGCCGTCCTCTAAAAGTGTTCTATAACCTTGTTTAATTAAAAGTTGTTTTATTTTTTCTGCCGGGGCATGAGCAACAATTAATTCTTGCAGTTCGGGCAAGTTGGGTAATATTTCAAAAATGCCAATTCTGCCCTGATAGCCAGTATCGCCACAACCTTTGCAACCTTTTCCACGATAAATCTGGGAAGGTGGCGTAACTTTACCACCAGTCAATTCGGCCAGCTGCCCCGCTAATTTTTGCTGCTCTTGTTTTGACAGAGTTATACGCTCAATGCAATCGCGATGAATTCGGCGAACTAATCTTTGGGCAATTATTAAATTTAAAGTTGAGGCCAAAAGATAGGGCTCAATACCAATATCTAAAAGCCGCGGGATAGCGCCTGCGGCATCATTAGTATGGAGGGTTGATAAAAGTAGATGACCGGTTAAGGCAGCATGAACTGCCATCTGGGCTGTTTCTTTGTCTCTTATTTCACCTACCATCAAAATATCCGGATCTTGGCGCAAAAGTGACCGCAGTCCTTCGGCAAAGATCAGCCCTGTTTTTTCGTTGACTTGGATCTGATTAATTCGTCTAATATCATATTCAACCGGGTCCTCAATAGTGGAAATATTAACTTCTGGCTGATTTAACATATGAAGCATAGTATATAATGTTGTTGTTTTACCAGACCCTGTAGGCCCAGTTGATAAAATCATGCCATGAGGATCTTTTAAGGCATGACTCACAATTTCTAATTCTTTACCTGACATGCCCAATTCCTCTAAATTCATTGGTCTGGCAGCTTCCATCAATAATCGCAAAACTGCCTTTTCGCCTTTAAGAGTTGGGATAATCGAAACACGAATAGATACTTCTTGATCTTCCCTTTTAAAAGTAAAGCGACCATCCTGAGGTAAGCGATGCTCATCAATTTTTAATTGAGCCAAAATTTTAACTCGGGCAATCAAAGCGGGATGTAAGGCGCCAGGTAAGTGAATAGTATCTTGTAAGATTCCATCGATTCTACAGCGAATCAAAACTTCTTCTTCCATCATTTCAATATGAATATCAGAAGCGCGGGAAACCAGGGCATATTCCATGATTGTATCTAAAATAGTAATAACAGGGAGATCCTGCGCAAGTAATTTTGCCTCTGCTTTTTGGTTGGCAACTTTTTTAACATTTTCTAAAATAATCTTATCAAATTCTTCAGTGATAGATTTAGTATATAATACTAAAGTTTTTTTAAAGGATGTACGAGTGGCAATAGCTGGCATAACATTAAAACCAGTTTCTTTTTCTACCCAATCAATAGCAACTAGATTTCCTGGATCAGTCATTGCTAAAGATAGGATTGTGCCTTTTAATTTATAGGGCACAACTTGAAATGTTTTAACAATATTTTGAGGCAAGATATGCAAAATGCGGGGCAGAATATCAAGTTTATCTAAATCAACGAAAGGTACCTTAAAATAATCAGCCAAAATCTGATAAAGATATTCCTCAGAAAGAGCCCCTTCCTCAATTAAAATACTTGCCAAATCACGATTAGTATGAATAGCCTGCTCTGCTGCGGCAGAAAGTGTTTTTTCATCAACAAAACCTGAGGCAAGAATGGCACTTTGTAATTGTTTTAAGGGGATATGTAACATTTTATCCTAATTAATAAAGCCAACTTGTTAGATTAGATAAATATGGAATATATAATGAAACTGGGAAAAAAATAAGAGCTAAAAGGGAGGCGATAATATTGGCAAAGGAAATAGCAGTGCGGGTTCCAATCCGCAAAAATAATTTACCAATAATTTGAAAAAATAAAATGATTAAAGTCAAGGAAAGAACAATGATTAAATTGGGCCAACCAATTGATAAAAATGATAATGCCAAAAGAAAAAGTTCTCCTTTATCTAAAATTCGCCCGGCTTTTATTTTATAAATAATCCAAAATAATAAAATTAAAATAAAAACAGCGATAAAAGTTATTAAATATGGTTGAGCGCTAAAAATTAATTGATCTTTAAAATAAGCAGTTTTTAATAAATATTTTCCTAAAGGATGATTTTTAAGATTTTGATAAAGAATAATATTTTGAGAAATCCATTTTCCCAAATCTAATATTAAAATGCCCAAAATAGCCCATTTGATAAAATGAATAGGCAATTTTTTGTATTTAAGAAAAAAAATAAAAAGGCTTAGCCATAAAAAACTGACTATTCCAAAAGGAAGCCATACTAAAAGGTTTTGGGCCAATGCCCCTCCTTCCTATTTTATGGAATCAAAGTCAAATCAGTACCAACCTCATACCAGGCATCATCGCTACCGCCATCGTTGGTATTAAGCATCCGGTCAGTATAATCTGGACTATATTCAAATTTGGTATCAACCTCATAGGTTTTAGCTGTCGGGGAGCCGGCGAAACGATAATAATACGAGGCATTATTGGTTGGATCTTTGGGTAAACGCGAAATTGGTGAACCAGAAGAAATGAGGCCGAAATTAATTGGCAGCCAACCAGTGCCATCAACCTTTAAAGTGCCTGTTTGGCTAGTATAAATCGTTCCTGCTATTACACTGGTAAATTCCTTTCCATCAGCTAAATATAAATTAAGAGCCGAAACTAAGGAAGTTGTATCTGACAATCTCGAAGAATCTCGGCTTTTAGAGATTATTTTACCAGGATTAATTACCACAACAACAGCCACCAGCAATAAGGCAATGATAGCAATAACAATTAAAAGCTCGATCAAAGTAAAACCCCTCGATTTACTCGGGGTAAACTCTTTTTTTCGCATAATGTCACCTCCTTTCTAAAATTTAAGTTATCTATTATTGTTATTGTATCATAACCACCCGATAGCGTTTTACACAGTGGCTTTAGCCCCAGCTATGGGCAAGGTAAAGCTCACTTTCGTCCCAACACCTTTTTGTGATTCAACTTTGATATTGCCTTTTTGCAAACGTAAAATTTCTCTGACTATCCAAAGCCCCAAACCAGTTCCAGGGACGCTGCGCGTTGTTTCATTTCTGGCTCGATAGAATTTTTCAAACAAGTGGGATTGTTCTTCCTGACTCATGCCTATCCCAGTATCAGATATAATAGTTAAAACTTCTTTATTATTACGGCTGATTTCAACTTTAACTTCTCCTTTTGTTGTATATTTGATAGCATTAGATAATAAATTAATCAAAACCTCACGGGTTTTTTCCTTATCAGCAAAAATCATATTTGATCCTGTCGGAGTAAATATTAACTGTAATCCTTTATTTTTTGCTTGAATAGTCATTTCTCCGATGGTCTGGGAAATTAATGGATTATATTCAAAGGCAGCTGGTTTAACTTCAATTCTTCCCTCTTCAATCCGACCAACATTTAATAAATCATCAACTAAATTAGCTAAGCGCTGATTAATCTGGGAGATTTCCTTGAGCATATCAGAAGTTTCCTTGGGAATCTGGCCAGTTTCGCCATCTAAAATCATCTCTAAATATCCTTTTATCCCAGTAATTGGAGCGCGTAATTCATGAGTAGCAATATTGATAAGTTGTCTTTTCATTTCTTCTGCTTCTAACTGTTTGGTGATATCCCGGCAAACAACAATTGAACCAGTTGCGGCACCTTCAGCTCCTTTGAGAGGTGCAACGACAGCAGAAATAGGAATTGTTTCTTGCTCCCGATTGAGCAAATAAAAATCATCTCTTTGTTCAAAAATTTCTAAAGTTTGTAAAACTTTTTGCAAAAGTCCCTGGGCATCTAGAGTTTTACCTTTTTTAGTTATAAAAGAAATAATTTCTTTAACATTTTTACCTATTGCCTCTGTAACTGGATAACCTGTCATTTGCTCCATGCTTTTATTAAATAAAATTATTTTTCCATCACGATTGGTGGCATAAACTCCTTCAGCCATACTCTCCAGTATTGCTTCATCTCTTGTTTTAATCTCTTCTGTTTCTTGAAATAACCGGGCATTACCAATAACCACGGAAATAGTTGAAGCAAGGATATTTAAAAGATTAATATTTTCTAAGGTAAAATTTTTGGGCCGCTCAGAAAAAACATAAAGGACACCAAGAGATTGACTGCGCGAGCGCAGAGGCACAGCCGCCATTGATTGAATATGGGATAAATCAGCTTTTTGTAAAATCTCACCGGTTTCTTTATCAATAACATTTAAAACAACTGGGATACCTTTACAAAATGCCCGTCCCCCTATTCCTTGATCAGAGGCAACTGTCAAAGAACCTGCTTGATCATCACGCAGGCCAAAAGTTGGCGGTTTAATGATTAAATTATTAGTCGCCTTATCAAATAAAGCAATAGCGCATTTATCTGCCTTAAATAAATTGGCAATAATAGCAACAAGGGAATATAAAGTTTCTTCAAAATTGAAAAGAGTAGTAATACTGCGGGAAACCTGATAAAGAGCCTCAAGTTCTTTTATTCGGCGCTGGTTGACAAGTAAAAGTTTTGAACTTTGAATAGCCAAAACAGCCAAAGCCGCTTGATTAGAAACTGACATAAAGTAATCTAAATCTTCTTTAGTAAATTCCCGCTGAGCGCGGGCAAAAATACTCATTACCCCCAAAACCTGATCGCGGGCAACCATAGGCACAGTTATTAGGGAATGAAAATCTTTAGCCACCACGGCCGAGGCAATTTCAGCATGAGACAAATCATGGTAAATGGCTGGTTTTCTGGTCATTGCCACTTTGCTAGAAATACCCTTACTACCCAAAGGAATGGGTGGCTCTTTCCAAATAGCAGGACTCATATTTCTGGCAACTTTTCTAACTAACACATTTTTTTCCAAAATCAAAAGAGTGCCGGCATCAACCTTCATTATGTCTAAAATCTTATCAAAAAGTGGCTCCCACAAATCAGGTAGGTCTTTTGCTTGCGATGCAACTGTTGAAATAGCCAAAAGACCTTTTAACTTTTGCAGTTCCTCATTAGATTGTGTCTCGATTTGCCCCTCCATCTCTTTTCCCCCGACCCCCTATCCATGGGGGCTTCCGCCCCTCTGGTCTCCTCTTGCCTCGCTTCGCTCGGCAAATAGGTAGGTCATCCTCAACGGGGGAAAACTCGCATTATATAAATTTTAACACTTGGATTTAAGTTTTCTTTAGGTATTTCTCTACTTTTTCCACTACTTCTTTGGCGGAGATTTGGTATTTTATCAGATAATCATCTGCTCCTAATCGTTTGGCTTCTTTAATTAAAATTTCTGAAGTGCCTAAATTAGTTAAAACAATTATTGGAATTTTTGAAATTTCCGGATTACTTTTAATTGTTTTTAATACCTGGAAACCATCAACATGAGGCATCATAATATCTAAAAGAATCACATCTGGTTTTTCTTTGGCTGCAAAATCGATTCCCTCCTGCCCCGAATAAGCAATTACCGTCTGGTAGCCATCGTGTTGGAATTTCGTCTGATACATTCTGGCTAAAACCTCATCATCTTCAACAAGTAATACTTTAGACATAATCGCTCCTTTCATCGCTCAAATTAAAAATTAAAAGCTAAAAATTAAAAATTTTGAATTGTCATTTTGAATTTTAATTTTTGCATTTTGATTTATTTTAAATATTGAATAATTTTTTCAAAAATCTGGCTTGGTGACATTTGGGACTTTAATATAAAATCAATTGCGCCAGCTTTCATCGCCTCTTCCTTTTGTTCCTCACCTAAATTAGTCATCACCACTACTGGAATGGAAGAGGTTTGAGAATTGCCTTTGACAGCTTTTAAAACTTCCAATCCCGGCATTTCTGGCAACATAATATCAAGCAAAATTAAATCTGGTCCCTCACCTGCTCTGGCCAGACCTTGTTTACCATCTGAGGCAACAATAACTTGATGTCCTTGATTAGTAAACTTTTTTTCGTACATACGAGAGAGAACTGGATCATCTTCAATAAGTAAAATTTTTGCCATTTCACTCCCTTCAGTTCACAGCTCTTCACTTCAGTTCACAGCTCTTCACTTTGTTCAGAGTAAACTGAATTTATACTGAGCAGAGCGAAGTACTGCGAGCTGCTCAATGTAAACTTCTCGCTTACATTACATTATATTATTATCATTTAAGTTTCTTTTGAATTTCTTCCCAAACTCTGGGATCTTCTGCACCCAAATACCATAAAACCATACCCCCTATTTTATATTGATTAATTAAATCAAGTTTTTCGGAAATAGAGAGGGTATCTTCGAAATAAACTTGATGCTCTTTGCCTTCCCCATCTATAAAGGAAAAATGGGGGGTGCTGCCTAACTGGTAACCGCGATCGTCTGTGCCAGTTGTTCTTTCCAGTTTGGCGGAATATCTTGTTTGTAGATCAATTGCTCCCTGATATGTCAGACCACTGCCGGTCCAACCACCGGTTGATTCTTTTTGCCAATCATAACCATAAGCTCCTAGGGCAATAATGATTTTGGTTGGTGAAATCTGTGAGGTTGCCCAGTTTAAAATAGCAGAAAGCCAGCCCTTAGGCCCAATAGGCCCAGGATTATCAGTAATACGAGAATGATAATCATAACCCATGATTTTAACTCTATCAGAATATTTGCCAATAGTTTGCCAATCCAAGGTAATCTCTGAAACAGAAGTTGCCCCCTGGACCGTTATTGATAAAAGTTTCCCCTCTTTATGCAAGGCAGTGGCTAAATCTTGGGTAAAAAGATTAAAACTGGATTTATCCGATAAACCTTCATAATCAATATCAATGCCATCGTAACCGTTGATGGTAACTAAGTTAACAATATTAATGACGTGCTGCCCTCTTTTGAAAGAATCAGACAAAGTTTGAGAGATTAAATCTGGATCAGCCGATATCGTTGGCAGGATTCTGACATTTCTGGCTTTGGCTAAATATTTGGCTTGATCTATAACTAAAGAAGCATATTTGCGATCAATAGTTACTCCATCAGTGCCAATCTCATACCAAAAAGGATAAATCTCGCCAATAATGGCAACATTATTTTGAAAGGAATTGAAGGAATTGACCTCCCATGGGACAAGCCAACCACCAATAATTTGATAACGAGTTGTTTCTGGCACCATAAAGCGATTAGTGGGAATTTTTGTCGGAGGCAGGAAAACTCCACCTGGTGTTAAAGAAGAAGGGGTCGAAGTGGTAGTTTGCAAAACTTGGGCACCAATATTAAAACTGCGCGAAAATTTATAGACAATTCCACCTGTCAAAAGCAAAACAATAACAAATGCTAAAAGAAGTAATTTTTTCCGTGAGAGATGAGTAATTGCCCAAGCAAAACGTTCCCCGAAAGAGGGTTGGGGTAAAAATTTTTCTTTCTCTTCCTGTTCCTCTTCTTCAAAGAGGTCAAATGATAATGGCATACCCCTCCCGCTCCTGTGCCCCGCTTAGCGGGGGCTCAGGATGATTAGATGAATAGATGATCAGAAGATCGGGGAATCCCTATTTATCCATTTATCCAATCATCTTGATAATCTGTTTATCTATTCATTTCAAACCTCTATCTCACCTGATTGAGGTTGACGAAGTGATATTAAATTAAGAAATAACCCAATAATTAAAATTATACCAACAGCAATTGATAATGGTTGCCACCAGAAACTGCCGATAAAAACCAAAGTGGCTAACTCCCAAACATATGGCACAATTTTTTCTCGCAGCAAAATTTTTTGGGCAGGCAGTAGACTACTAATTGCTCCAGCCCCAAAACCCCAAAGAAGAAAAAGACTACCTGCCATCCATAAAAGATCTATTTCTTTATTGAAAAATGGCAAAATAATGATGGCTAAATTACAAGCCACAGCCAAAATTAGAAATAGCCAATATGCTTCCTTTTCTCGCCATAAATGTAAAAACCAGATATAGGCCACCATAGTTAAAATCAAAATACAATTGCCGGCAAATATTACAATATCACCCAAGGATGAAAGGCAAGTTAGAACAAGGCCAAGATTTAAGCCGTAGAATAAAGAAGATTTTATTTTGGCCGGCAGATTTTGGTCCTGAGAGGTTATAATCAAAAGCATCGGAAAAATAAACCCATATATTCCTATTTGAATAAAATGGAACATTGAATTGGAAAGAATAATTTGGAAGTTGAAAATTTTATTTAAAACAAGATATAAATTAAAACCACTTCCGATAATAAACCAGAAAAGAGCCATATAAATATATTCTCGACTATGTGGGCTTTGTTGCGGTAAAAAAGTTGTTTTTAAATAGAGACCGGCAAGATAAACAACTATCACCATCAATATAAAAGCACAAAGAAGTAAAATTATTTCTGCCGCCATTTTGCCAATAAGCATACTGGTAATTGCTTGACCAAGGGCAGCCAAAAGGAAAATATAGAAGGCAACCTTAATTTTACGGCCTCCCAATGGCAAAAGTAGAAAACCACCAAAGATAAGGGGTGCGACTAAAAACGTCCAAAAGAGAAGTAAATCAAAAGATTGCCATGAGTTTATGGCCAATGACTTCCACCAAAGGGAGAAAAAACCGACAATAGTTATGGCAATAATTGCCAAAAGGGCTAGGATATTAACGCTAACGGGTAAAGACAAAATTTTTTTATTCATACCACCTCCGCTCCTGAATCCCGCCTTTGGCGGGAGTTCAGGAAGTCCACCAAAGTGAAACCTAATTAGCAAAGAGAAATAATCATCTAATTTGCTAAGAGGTTGAACGTCGGTGGACGCTTACCTTAATATTTGTTAAATGTTCAGGGTCAAAATGTTAATTATTCTAAATGAACAAATATTAAAATTTAACTAACACTGTTACCATATCTGTTTCCTGGCCTTGTTCATTTTTGCCAAAAACTTCGATTGAGCCAGAATCAGTTGTTGGGTTGAAATCCATATTGGCAGTATAATGACCAAACATTGTGCCGGTAATGGGGCCTGATTCCATTGTTGCCTCAACTTGGGTTTCGGCTAATAATCCCCCATTTTTATCTTTCAGCCGCAGATAGACTTTATTCTGGTAAACTCGGGCGGATCCTTTGACTTCAACTGGTGATTTTATTTTTTCTCCTTTTTGGGGAGCAACAACAACTAAATTGCCTGAAGCAGAAGCAATGGAGCCAGGCAGTTCAACTTGATCATTAGGGCCAATAACCGGTTTGGTAGTGGGAGTTGGTATTTCACCGGAAAGACCTTTTTTGGTTGTAGTAGTTGAAGCAGAGGCAGATGTGGATTGATTGGAAGCTGCTGTGGTAGCAGAAGTTTCCCCTTGAGATGTAATTGTTGTATTGCTTACTGTCTTCTTGCCGCATCCAATTATCAAAAGTCCCCCCATCACTAAAAGTATAAGAGTCAATTTTTTCACAATAACTCCTTTCGTTCTTTTATAATAAATTATCTTTTTCATTTACACAAGAGGAAAAAGATGATAAAATTGTAATGTATTCCGGGGTAGCTCAATGGCAGAGCGACTGCCTGTAAGGTTATGCAGCCCCCAAAAGAAATTTTGGGGTGAAAATCTTGGGATAACGGTGAAAGCTAAGTCGTAAGATATGCTGATACCGTGGGAACCCCGCCAAGGCGGGGGCCCGTAGAGACTAGATACCAAGACGCCTGTGTCAAAAGATATGGTGAAGATATAGTCCACGCCGCTATGAAAATAGTGGATTAGGTGTAAGCAGTTGGTTGCGAGTTCGAATCTCGCCCCCGGAGCCATGAACCAATCCCTTCCTGTTATCATAATTCCATTCTGAATAACAGGAGTGGTCTGATTCATGGCTTCGCCCAATAATACAAAGATTGGTTCATGCAGTGTACCTGACCATAAATCCGAGCACAAGCGAGTGGTTTATGGGAATGGTTCACTGCCTATCCAGAAACATTATGAAATTTTGGTATGTTTATATTTTGTATAGTTTAAAGGACAAAAAGTTTTATATCGGTTCAACTAATAATTTAAAAAGAAGAATTTCTGAACATAACCAGAGTAAAAACATCTCAACGGCTAAACGTTTACCCTTAAAACTGATCTATTTTGAAGGACATTTATCCAAAATAGACGCTCAAAGAAGAGAGAAATATTTTAAAACCAGCAAGGGGAAAACAACATTAAAAATAATGCTAAAGGAAACTTTAAAAAATTACTGACCGAGAAGGGGCTCTGATACGCCCCTGAGAATCCCTGCCCGCCGGCAGGCAGGTCGCCCCCGGAGCCAACTATCAAGACACAGGTCTTGACTTTTTTAATAAAAAGAGAATAATAAGGTTGATAAATGGTTCTTTGACAGTTCGACTTCGCTCACTGCAAGCAACCCCCCCTTGTGGCGGTGAAGGCAGTTCTATCCTATCATTTGGCTTGCCGTCCGAAGCCTTGGCGTAAGATGGAGCTGACTAACCGTCGCAAGGAGAAGAGAGGATGCGAAAGTTCGTGCCGATCAGGACAAAGTGTTATTCTCAAGAAGAGGATGCTTGGTTTGGCCAGGAAGTGTCTCGATTTGTCCACGACTTGGCAACTATCCCACCAACCGGATGGGACCAGTTTAGGGAAAGAATACCAATTGCTTTTCTGGAAAGGCTCATCTATGAATGTTTAATGCAGTTCAGCACTAATGATGGTGCAACATTTGTTCGATGTTTTCTGAAATTTCATTACTGTTATAAGGCCTTGGGGCATTTTCTAATCAACCCTGGATTGGCCCAGTTAACTGGAGTCGATCCTGAGATTTTTGAAAGGGTGGGAGATCATCATATGGCTTTACAATTAGAAGCTGCCGAGATCTTTGAAAAGATAAAAGATTACCAAATGGCCTTAAAAATATATGAGGAAGGTGTTCAAGTATGGGATCCCAAAAACATAGATTATTATGATGAAAAAATAGGGGGCAGTATAAGTTTGTATAAAACCGGAATTCAGCCTCTCATTGAGGACGCCTTACAAAAGCAGGAGATTTTCCGTCAAAAGGCAGAAGAATTAAAAAAGAAATTGTGTCATGAGGGTTAATATCAAAGAGGAGGATCTCAAAGTGCTTGATAGGCTCACCGACCTCAATCTGGGGGGCAAATCCGCGATGTAGATTCCAGAGTGATCGTTAACTTTCACAGAACTTTTTCTATACCCGCAGGACAACTTGTCTAATTCAATCGGGGCAAGACAAGACCTTGCGGGCTTTTTGTTGCACTTTGAGGCATATGCCGAAAAGTGATACAGATGATATTGACTTTCATATTCAAAAAGAGTAAAAAAGAATTAGAACAAATGCTCTTTAAAAATTGAATTTCCTTTAGGATGAGATTTCCGAATCCTTGTGGCGGTGAAGGCAGTTCTGAGTGCTAAAACATTCGGGACTGACTAACCGTCGCAAGGAAGTGGACAAAATGCAGATAAAAGTTTACTGGTGTGGTTTTTGCGGTGGCCCTCTGGAATCGGCGGAAGTCTATAGCTGTCCTCATTGCCACGTTGGGCTTAGAGGTGTTACTCAAGGTACCTATGAGGAGTATTAAGAAGCTAAGAAGCGGTTTGCGAAGAGACAATATGAGATTCTCATTGCAAGAGTCAAGACTGCATTTAAGACTGCTACATCTACTGTAGGACATATTCTATTCTATCTCTTTCTGCCTGCCATCGGCCTTGCGATCTTGGGGGGAATAAGTTATCTCCTCTGTTTGGGTTTTCGTGCTATGTTTATTTATTACTATGGTTATGCTCCATCATTTGTCTTTACCCTCATAGCCCCAGCTATTTTTTGGGTGGCGGCTATAAGCACATTCATTGTATTAAGGATTACGGACCCACTATGGAAAGATATATTCTCTTCCCGAAAAATGACAGACCCCGTGATGGGGATTCCTTTGCCATTCTTCTCGATGGCCATCGATCCTACTGATTATAGGGTTCAGATTAGAATGGATGAGGCGAGATCAAAAGGAAGATGGTTTATTTTACTTATCTGGTGTGCAGCCATTACAGCATTAATAATATTGGCTGGGGGTGCTGGAGGTAGTGAAAAGTTTAAGTTGTGGTAATCCTATTAACAACTGCTTGATAGTCCCAAGAAGGAGGGACGAGATGGGTTTCTGGAAAGAGTTGTTTGGCAATGCAGACGGATATGATCAGATGTTAGTCTGCATTTTGCCACCACCTTATCGATCTCTTGCTCGGGGATAAGTTCTGCCCCGTACAATACTTTTCTTGCGGGGCTTTTTCTTTTTAAATTGGTCTTAACTCTGTTATCCTGATACAAGAACCTGCTCGTTTCACTCGCAGAACCTTGGCGCTCATTTTATTCGCTATAAGAACCTGTCTCCGCCGGCTGGCGGATCCAAAACCTTGTTTTACTCACTGCGTTTGTAAAAAAAATTTCTGTAACCACTTCCTAACTTCCTCTACGATGTGGAGCCACGCTAAGCGTGGCTAAACCCCAGCTTAGCTGGGGAGCCAACAATTTGACGTTGTTTATTCAAAGGGGTATAATCAAAAGGGTATAATAAAAATATGGCCAGACAATTTACAGCAATCTATAAAAAAAGTGGAAAGTGGTATTTGGGTTGGGTAGAGGAAATTCCGGGAGTCAATACCCAAGGAAAAACTCTTAAAGAAGCAAAAGAAAATCTTAAAGAGGCACTTTTGTTAATTTTGGAAACCAATCGTCTTATCAATAAAAAGGAAATTTCTAGTGATAAGATTATTCGCGAACCTCTTTCTGTTTCATGAAGCGTAAAGATTTAATTAGACATCTTTTAAAAAATGGTTGTAAATTCTTGAGAGAAGGCGCAAAACATAGCGTCTTTTTTAATCCCCTGCTTAAAAAATCCTCAACCGTTCCTCGTCATACTGAGATTGATAATTTTTTAGCCAAGAAAATTTGCCGAGATCTGGGGGTAGAGCCGATAAAAAGAAAATAAATCATCCATATTATTGTTCCAGTTCCTCCAAATAATAAGATTGTAGAGGATCTAAAAGGTTCTAGACCGGAGTGGGGAGCCAGGAAAGAAGAAAATAAGTCGAATGTGCTGAGCGAGGGGACATTTTGCACGACGAGTCAAAGCACTATTTTATTTATATTATCAAAACTCAAAACAATAGATTATAAATCCGGCTATTGCATAATGTTCTTAGCTATGCTATGATATAAATAAGTTAATTGGCTAGTTTGATTTTGTTAAAGTTCTCTTTAATAAGTCCGACAAAGTAAATAACTTGGTCGAAATATAAGTAAAAGGAAGAAAAATGCAAAACAAAATTTATGTCGGGAATCTTTCTGATAAAATCGATGACGCCAAGCTCAAAGAACTTTTTTCCTTGGAAGGTTTAGAAATCACTGAAGCAAAAGTCATCACTGACAAACTCAGTGGTCGCTCCAAGGGATTTGGCTTTGTCACTTTTGCTAATGACGAAATGGCCCAAAAGGCGATAGCCGAAATGAATGAAAAGGAAGCTGAAGGACAAAAGTTAACTGTCAATATTGCCAGACCAATGACCGAAAGGCCATCTGGCGGCCGTCCTTTCAACCGAAATTTCCGCTAATAAACCCCTCCCCGTAGCAAGTTGCGGGGTATTCTCGCACAAAAATAAAGAAAATCTCAAAAAACCGCTTCTAATTTTAGGGCGGTTTTTTGTTGGAAGTAGCAGGTATGGTATAATAAATAAGGAGGCAAAATGAGAAAAAAAATTCTTTGGGGAATAATAATTATTCTTTTATTGTTGTTAGCGATATGGTTGGGTTGGTATTTGGGTAGTCACAAAGCCTGTCCAAAAAATGCTTTTTTGCCAACAATTGCAGAACAAACCCAAGGATAATGATTATAATATAGAAAAGGAGGTGAAATGGAAAAACAAAAAGGAGCAACATTATTAATTATTTTAATTATTATTCTGATAGTTGTGGCAGGAGGAGGAGTTATTTATCTGGAAAAAATT